>WNGE01000634.1_pt1 | contig 55751 bp, 46 predicted proteins | sample 5400651 | NCBI WGS metagenome assembly WNGE01 (sample SAMN13153370, study PRJNA577476) | soil metagenome | isolation source: 60 cm soil or saprolite under grassland replicate 2 | place: USA:California | collected 2016-06-15 | reverse complement strand
ACCAGCCACCCGCGGATGACCGCCTCATGCCCACCCAGCGCCGGCGCCTCCCGCTCGGGCGTCTTGCGCGCTGGCGGGACCGCACACTCCAGCGCCTGACGGACCGTACGCCGGTGCACCTGATGGCGGCGGGCCAACTCTCGGATGCTCAGCCCTTCATCACGGTGCTCGCGGCGGATACGCTCGAACTGCTCCACCCTCGACATCCCTTCTCCCTCGCTCCGACGGTGTCAGCGACCACGGAGCGTAAGGGGCAGTGGTCGGGGGTGGGGCCACTTCTGGCCATCACTCCGGCCTCTACTGGGGCCAGATCAGGCTGTCATTCCCACGGGCGATCGTGACATGGTCGGGGATCTGGTTGCCGGCCAGCACCCGGAAGGCCAGGTCTTCGGTGCAGCGCCGCTGGATCTGCCGGGACGAGCGCACCCCGATGGCATACGCGTAGAGCAGCACGCCGAGCAGGGTCTTGGGGTCGTAGGCGGGATGGCCGTGCCCGTCGGCCCGGTAGGCGCCAAGGAACGGGGCGAGGTCGAGCTGGTCGACCACGTCGCGGACGAACCAGGCCAGGTGGTCGGCCGGGAGCCAGTCGCGCGGGTCAGGGGGCAGCAGGAACGGCTGGTCACGGTCGCCGCGCAGGAAGTTGTAGGCCATGCCCTAGCCTACTTGCTTGCTAAGCTTACGCCTAAGGCGAATTGCTTCTTACGAGTCAATTGCGGACCGCTGCGCCGAATGCTCCGCCGCCGGTCGCAACCACAAGGAGGCTCGGGTTGGCTCCATCGTCCTGCTGACGACGGCGAGCAGCTCGCTGGTCAGCGTGTCGAGGTCGACCTCGTCACGCAGGCGGGCACTGAACGCCGCGATCGTGGCGGCGGCGTCGTAGCGGCGCCGGTTGAAGCGCCGGTCCACCGCCTGCTGGATGCGGCGGCGGGCGGGCTGGAACGCCGCGGCGACCGCCAGCGTCGCGCCCGCCACGGCCAGGCCCGACCGTCGGCTGCCCAGCAGCTGCCCCAGCCCCAGCACGACTCCGGCGTAGGTGCCGCCCAGCACGGCGGTGAGCAGCCCATAGACCAGGGTGCGGGTCAGCAGCCGGCCAATGTCGTACAGCCCACGCGCGAGGACCGCGAACCCGATCGCGAACGGCAGCGGCAGCGCCGCCGCGCTGAACAGCCACCCGACGCCGGCGAAGGCCACCGGGATGGCCAGGATCGGCAGGGCGGCAGCCACGGCGAACAGCGTCAACTGCTGGCGCTGCAGCGGGCTGCCGCGGCGCCAGCGGCCAACCAGCTGCACCACCGTGGCCACCAAGGCGACCAGGCCCAAGGGCACGCTGGCCAGGAAGGCCAGCGAGTTGATCGGCTGCAGCGCCGGCGGCAGGGCGGTCGGGTTGTGCCAGGCGCCGAGTTGGGTGAGGTTGGCACTGGGGGCGGTGAGGGTGTCGACCACCGAGCCGGTGATGACGATCACCAGCATCCAAGGCAGCCAGCGCCAGCGCGGGCCGGCGAGCCGGCCGTCGGGGAACACCATCGGCACGCCGATGGTCAGCAGGTACCAGCCGACGTTGCGCATCGACGCGCCCGCCAGCGCCCACACCGCCGCGGCGGGGACGCTGCCCGGCGCGGCGACGATGCCGCGGTAGGCGACGTCCAAGGCGGCCAGGCCGACTGCCCACAGCGCGCCGCCGGCGACCATCAGCCAGCCAACCCGGTTGCCCGGCCGGCGCGTGACGATCAGCGTTCCGACTCCTACAAACCCCGCGAACACCAGCCAGGCCAGCACGTCCTCGCCAGCGACGCCGGCGACGGCGGCCCGCGGACCGCCGGAGCCGAGCACCCTCGCCGCGGCCCAGACGCACGCCGAGGCCACCAGCGTGAGCTGGGCGAGCCTGCCCGGCCAGGCACGCGAGGCAGGCGGGCCCACCTGCTGTCGTGGTGCTCGGGGTTGGGCCATCGGGGCTCCGGGTTCGCCGTTGGCCATCGCTGCCAACCCGATCGGGCGCAGCCTACCCGACACCGACGGCTAGGACTGGGCCTCCAACAGGTGCTTCAGGTTGCCCAGCTGGCGCCGCAGGCGGCGTCGCCCCGCGGCGACCAGCAGCGGCTCGGCCAGCTTGAGCAGCCCACGCGCGTGGCCGCCGCCGGTGACCGTCAGGCGGGTTGCCGCGGCACCAACCGGCTCCACCGTCCGGGCGCCTCCCAACCACAGCCCCCGCGAGGTGGCTCTGAGGGCGATCTGGTGGTTCGGCTGGTAGCCGACCACCTCCATGGACAGCTCCAACGGGCGCCCCAAGATCCGGTCGCGCTGCCGGAACGTCGTGCCTACGCCAAGCGGACCCGGCGAGGTCCGGCGCATCTCCGCCGCCCCACTCCACTGCGGGTCGTTCTCCAGGTCGCTCACGAAGGTGAAGACCTCGGCCGGCGGTCGGTTGATCACCACGCTCTGCTGCAATCCGGCCATCTCCAACGCCTCCCTGCATCGGGTCGATCCGCTGGAATGCACCGTATCGGCCAAGCGTCCCGGCATCGTTACGGCCACCGTCACAGCGGCCGCCGCACCCCAGCCTCTAGGCCCGACATCACAGGCCGGCGAAGCCACCGCGCCAACCCCAGCACCTTCGTTCGGACGGGTTTCCGCAACACGCTGGTAATAGGGCTCTGTCAGGTCGGTGCGCGTGGTGGTCCCGTTCGACGTAGCCACCGTGGCGCGGGCCGCTTGCACACCGGACAGGCGCCGGCCCAACAGGCGAGCAGGACCTGCAGCTCGCCCAGCAACTGCCACAGGGTCAGGCCGACGCCACCAGATTTGGGGAGCGGAGCCGCTCCAGGGTGAGGAAGCCGTGCGCGACCGAGACCAGGGTCACGTGGTGGTGCCAGCCGGGCCAGCCGCGCCCCTCGAAGTGGTCCAGCCCGAGCGCGCCTTTGAGCTCGCGGTAGTCCTGCTCCACTCGCCAGCGCGACCTGGCCAGGCGGACCAGCTCCACCAGCGGGGTGGCCTCGGGCAGGTCAGACAGCCAGTACTTGGTCGGGGTGGCCTTGCCGACTGGCCACTCGGCCAGCAGCCAGCGCACCGGCAGCTCCCCACCGGCCGCTCGTGCCTGGCGGCGTGGGGTGACCCCGGCCGGGCGCACCCGCACCACCAGGAAGCGGCCGCGTTGCAGGCCCTTGCTGCCACGCCGCCAGATCAGCTCGACCAAGGCCTGCTGGCCGGCCGCCATGGCCAGCTCGGTGAGCGAGGACGGCTTGTCGCGGTAGCGCGGCCGGGGACGGCGGCCACGCCCCTTGTGGGGTGCGATGGTGGGGCGGACCTGCTCCGGGTAGGCGCTGGTGTCCGCCCTGACCTCCACCACGTAGGGCACCTGCCGGGCGTCCAGCCCGGCACGGAATGCACCCACCTCCCCGTAGCCGGAGTCGGCCAGCAGCACCGGCGGCCAAAGCTCCCAGCCGGCCAGCTCATCGAGCATGTCCAACACCAGCTGCCACTTGGGCCGGTGGTGCACGTCCTGGGGCAGGTGGCAGGCGGCACGCCGCTCGGCCATGGCGTCCTCGTCCCACGCCGCTCTCGGGCACAAACAGCCGCCAGTCCAGTGGGCAGGAGGCCCGCTCGGTGACCGCGTCGACCGACACGCCCAGCTGGCAGTTGGCCGTCTTGCCCAGCGTGCCCGAGTACTGGCGCCGCACCCCCACCGAGCAGCTGCCGTCCTTGGGAAAGCCGGTGTCGTCCACCACCCACGCGGTCGGTCCCAGCGCGCCGACCAGCACCTGCGCCAGCCGCCGGCGGACCGGCCGCCAGTCCCAGGGGCTGGTCGCGACGAAGTGGTGCAGCGCCTGGTAGTGCACCTCGCCCAGGCGCTGGGCCATCGGCTCGATCGACTTGCGCCGGCCGTCCAGCATCAGCCCGCGCAGGTAGCACTGCCCGCGGGCGCGCTGATCGGCGCGCGGCAGGGACGCGAAGACGTCGTCGGCGAAGGCTTCCAGTCGCTCGCGGATCGTGGCCAGTTCGGCTGGTGTGAGGCCACCCACAGCCTGCTCCCCTGTGCATGGACCGGGAGGACGGGTTCCTCACACCCTATCCGTCAACCGCCGACCTAACAGAGCCCTAGTAAGAGGTTGTTGCACAAACCCCGGTTCTCTGCCGTCGTGTCATTCGTAACGTTCCCGGGACGCAGGCCGGCCATACTGGCGCGTGATCGCCGACGCTGGGAGCGTGGCGGCAGAGGTGAACCGCGTGCAACGAGGACCATGGCGGTAGCTCCTTCGACCCGACCCGCCCGGAGGCGCTGGCGGCCGGCCGTGCTGGGCTGGACACTGTGGGCGCTGGCCATGCTGGGCATCCCCGTGATCGTCTGGTTGGACCACCTGCTGCGCGAGGCCGGCAGAGCCGAGCTGGCCCTATTGACCGCCGATGCCGCGACCTACGTGCTGGGCCTGGTGAGCGCGGCCACGGTCGGCGCGTTCGTGGCCAGCCGCCGGCCGCACCACCCGGTGGGCTGGCTACTGCTGGCCCTTGGACTGTCGGTGGTGGCGTCCGGGGTGGCCACCGGGTACGCGAAGTACGGGCTCCTGGTGCGGCCCGGGGCGCTGCCGGCCGCCGTCTATGCGGCTGCGTACCACAACGTCGGCGTTCTTCTCATCGCGCCATGCCTTGGCTTTATTCTGCTGCTCACCCCGACCGGGTCGCTGCCCTCGCCGCGTTGGCGGTGGTGGGCCGGGGTCACCGCGGCCGCGCCGCTGGTGGCGATGGTGTCGTCAGCGCTGCTGCCGTTCGAGCAGCCCTTCCAGTCGGTCACCAACCCGCTGGCGGTCGCCGCCCTGGCTGGTCCGCTGCTGGTCGCCGCTGGCGTGGCCTTGGTCGTGGCCGGCCTGACAATCCTGGTCGCGGCCTGGTCGCTGGTCGTGCGGTTCCGCCGCGCCCGCGGGGTGGAGCGCCAGCAGCTGCGGTGGGTGGCGCTGGCGGCGGCGCTGACGGCGGTGGCGGTGCTGGGCGTCGTGGCCGCGGCGGCCACAGGCACCGGGACTGCGCTCGACTGGCTCCTCGGTGTGTGCATGGCGCTGCTACCGGTGGCGATCGGCGCGGCGATCCTGCGCTACCGGCTGTATGACCTGGACCGGATCATCAGCCGCACGCTTGCCTACGGCCTGCTCACCGTGCTGCTGGGCGGCGGCTACGCCGGGGTGGTGCTCGGCCTTGGCCAGCTCCTCGGCCAAGATTCCCCCTTGGTGGTGGCCGCAGCGACCCTGGCGGTGGCCGCGGCGTTCCAGCCGACCCGCCGCCGCATCCAGCGGGTGGTCGACCGACGCTTCAACCGGCGTCGCTACGACGCCGCCCGCACGATCGCGGCGTACAGCGCACGGCTACGCCAGCAGGTCGACCTGGACACCCTGGCCGCCGAGCTGCTGGGGGTGGTCGAGCAGACGATGCAGCCGACCAGCGTGTCGCTGTGGCTTCGGCCTTCCGTCGGCGCGTCCCACAACCAGCGCAGTATCGGCGCATCCCGGACGGCATCAGAGCCGCCGGCGGCGTCGCAGCCCGCCCCCACAACTTTGTGAAACAGGCTGGTAAGCGTCAACGGCCGGTGTAGGTGTTGATCCGCCGGTTCATCTGGGCGGCCACCTCCCGCGCCCGTTCAGGGGTCAACGTCGGTGGCAGGCTGCGTAGCAGGCCCACCAGCCGCCTGGCCGGGACCACCGTGACGGCCATGGAGGTGACCTGCCCGAACGGCACCATCGCCCCGACCACCGCCACGATCGGCACCACCGCGACGTCGGGGGCGCCGATGCGGTCTTGGAGCATGTCCGCCTCCCACCGGGTGGCGCTCAGTGTGGGCAGCAGGAAGGTGCGGCCGTGCCACAGCAGCCCGTCGCGGGAGAGGCGGAGCCGGCCGCGGTAGTTCTTGGTGTCGATGGCGAACACGCCCGGCGGGCCGACCACCACGTGGTCGACGTTGGCCTTGGAGCCGGGCACGCGCAGGTCATGGCTGACGCCCCAGCCGGCTCGCACCAGCGGCTCCAACAAGCGGGCGACGTGGCGTTCGCCGTCGGCGCCGCGCTGCCACGCCTGGGTCTCGGGGCTGGGCCGGAACCGCAGCCGCCACCAAACCGCCCCCGCCGTCACCATGGCCGCCAGCAGGCCGGCGGGCAGCGGCAGGCCCGCCACCGCCGCCACCAGCAGGCCACCAAGCCCGGCCAGCACGGCCGCGGCGGTCCGCAGGGGCAGGGTGCGCGCCCAGGCGGCGTACTCGACCTGGCGGCGGCGCTGGTACTCGGCCTGGGCCGAGGCGCCCGGCGTGCCAAGCGCCCGCCGCTGCCGCCGCGCCGCCGCCGCCTTGCGCAGGGAGGGCAGCCGCAGCGGCGGCTCGTCGTCGGGCTCGTCCGGCACCAGCGCCAGGATCGCCCCCATGTCCTCCTTGGTGAGCGCATGCACGGACAGGCCGGGGGCGTCGTCGTCCTCCCAGAGCAGCGGGAACCGCTCCCGCTCGTGGTCGGGATGGGAACTGCTGGCCATCGTGGGCCTCCTTCCGTGCTGCTCAGCCGGTGGCCCGCTCCGGACCCTGCCGGCCGGGCGCGTCCCGCTCGGTGCGGGCGCGCGCCGGGGACTGCTGCTGACGCTCGGGTGCAGCGCCACGGCCGGGGCGGTGCGCCTGCAGACGCACCCCTCGGTCGCGTTCGGCGACGCGCTGCTTGTGGTGGACCCGCTCGATGGCGGCGCTGGCGCGCTGCCAGTCGGCCCGCTGCCGTGCGTCCTGCGGGATCGGGCCGAGGGCGCGGTCGGGGTCGCTGACCTGGTGGACGGTGCGGTACTCCTCGACCTGGGCAGCGGCCTGCCGCCAGGCGCGCTTTCCCCTGGTGCTCTCAGGCACGGGGCCGAGGGCGTCGCGCAGGTAGCCGGGACGGTCCTGGTCGACCGCCTCGCAGGCCAGCCCGCGGGCGCGGCGCTGCCACGCCAGCGCCCGCACCACCCGCCGGTACTGCGTGCCGAGGGGGGCATGCTCCTCGAACCAGCCGGCGCGGCGCTGCTGGTGGGCGCGCAGCTCCTGCTCGCGCTGCACGGCGCGGTCGGCCTGCTGCCGCGCCACCGCCTCGGCGCCCGCCTGCACGCTCGCCCGCTCACCACCTCGCCCGCGGCGCAGCATGGTGGGGGGCCTGCTCGCGGTGGGCGGCGAGTTCGGCCTCGGCCTGCTGGCGCCGGTCGGTCGCCCGCCGGAGCTCGCAGGCGCGGTCGCGGGGGGCCTCGGCGAGCCGGCCTGCCAGCCGGTCCCGCTCGGCCCGCAGCCCCCACGTGGAAAGGTGCCGTGGGTCGGGGGTGCTGGCGGTGTCCAGGGCCAGGTACTGGCTGCCGTCCTTGCCGAGCGCCCGGTTGATCTGTGCGAACGCGTCGCCGCGCTCCACCTCGGGCAGGTCCAGCTCGCCGGCGGCGTCGTGCGGCTCGGGGCCGACCACCGCGTACAGGCGGGTGTCCTGCCGTGCCCGGGAGAGCTGCACGTTGAACCAGTTCACGTCCTCGGCACCGGTCACCCGGACCAGCGCGCGCCACTTGGTCAGCCCCTGCGCGCGGTGCCCGGTGGTCGCGTAGGCGAGGTCGACGCGTCGGTTGTGCTCGGCGCTGGTGCGGCCGTCCAGGTACCAGCGGGGCACGGCCACCTCCCGGCCGCCGGGGCCGTCCAGGCGGACGGTCAAGGTTCGCGCGCGAGCGTCCAGGGCGGTGACGATGCCGCGGGTGCCGTTGGCGACCCCAAGCTGGCCGATGGCGTTGTGGCCGCAGACCACCCGGTCCCCGACCGCCACCTCCCGGTCCTCCACGCGAAGGCGCTCGCTGCCGAGGCGGCCGTGGCGGTCCAGGACCTGCTGGCAGTAGGTGTTCAAGCGGTCCACCTCGTCCCGGCGCGCGGCCAGGACCACCACGTCCTGGGCCGGGTCGCGCTCAGCCTCCTTCCAGGCGTCCCACCAGTCGTTCAGCAGCGCCAACGCCAGCTCCTGCTTGGACTCCGCCGCGACCACCCGGTCGTGCGCGCGGTACAGCTCGACCGCCTGGTCCACCTCGCCCTGGCGGACCAGCTCGATCGCCTCGCGCTGCCAGGCGTGCAACTGCCGCCGGTTCTCGACCAGCTCGCTCGCGCCCAGCCGCACGCGCAAGGCGCGGAAGCCGCCGCCCGCATCGATCGCCGCCAACTGCCGGTCATCCCCGACCAGCACGACCTTGGCACCGTCCCGCTGGGCATGCTCCAACAGGCTGGTGAGCTTGCGGCTTCCGACCATGCCGGCCTCGTCCACCACCAGCACCGTCCGGGCGTCCAGCAGCGGCCCGTCACGCCGGTGCCCACCTCGCCCAGCGTCGCGCCCCCCTCCGCCAGCCGTTGACGCGTAACTGTCAAGCTCCGCAAGCAGGCGGTCGACGGTGGCCACCTCCTCGAACCCCTCGGCCTCCAGGCTCACCGTCGCGATCCCCGTTGGTGCTGCCGCGAGCACCCGGTAGCCGCCGAGCTGCCAGGCGTGCCGGGCCACGCCTAGGGTGTAGGTCTTGCCGGTGCCAGGGCGGCCGACGACGATGTGGACGCCGGCGCCGTCCAGGCACGCGTCGCGGACCATCCCCGCCTGGTCCTCCCCGAGGGTCGGGTGCGCCGCGAGGGCCTCGCGAACGGCAGCCGGCGTGACCAGCCCAGCCCGCTCGCCCGCGCGATCGACCGCCGCGGCGACCAGCCGCTGCTCCACTGCGAGCAGCTCCGGGGTGGTCCAGCGGCGCTCCTCCAAGGCCCGGTCGGCCACCACGCTGACCGCCCGCTCGCCTAGGAACCGGCTGGCGAGGGCTTCCAGTTCCTGCCGGGTCGCGCCGGTCAGGCCGGCGCCTCGCTCGGTCCCTGGTCGCGGTCCCGCGCGCGGCCGGTCACGGCGCGGACCAGGGCGTCCGGGTCGGTGCCGCGCTCGGCCGCCTCGGCCCGCCACCGCGCGTACAAGGTCTCGGGGGCCTCGTGCTCCTTGCGCTTCCTGGTGGCGTGGACGGCCCACTTCACCAGCCGCGGCGTGCGCAACCGTCCGCTCTGCTCTAGGCGCTCCACCTCGGCGTTGACCTGCTCGGTCCGCTTGGAGAACGCCCGGACCAGCTCCTTGGGCATCCCCTTGACCTCGCGGTTGCCGTGCCGGTCGGCGTCGGTCCACTCGACCCCGAGGGAGCGGGTCAGCTCCCGCTGGAGGGCGGCCCGGTAGATCGCGTCGGCGGCGCGGCGGTGCCGGTACACGTCGCGGCCGTCCAGCGCCGTCCAGCGGGCGTCCGGGCCCTGGACCCGGTTGGCGACTACCAGGTGGGTGTGAACGAGCGGGTCGCCTTCGCGGCTGGTGCGGTGGTCGAACCCCACGGCCAGCAGGCCGTTGCCAACAACATGCTCCGCCCCGCCGTGGCCACGGCGGGCGCCGAGCTGCCCGTCCAGGTACGCGGTCGCCTCCGCCAGCCCCACGTGGTGCGCGTCCAGCACCGCCCGCCCCGTGGCGACATCCCCCAGGCCGTACAGGACGGACACGCTCTTGGCCGGGCGCAGCACCAAGTCAAACCCGGTGACGGCGTTGCGGCCGTGCTCCCGCCCGAGCAGCTCCCCGCTCCTGGGGTCGCGGCCCTGGATCAGCCGCCGGAACCCCTCCTTGGACGCCTCGCCGTCCAGGCCGAGGCTCCTCGCGCCGCGGCCGTACCAGCGGCCCGGGGACTCGCCGTGGCCGGACAGGTACTCCTCGCGGTTATCGGCGAGGCGTTCCAGGTATTAGTCCTCGCGGCCTGCCGTCAGCTTGGCCACGTCTAGCACCACCCGCGCCCACCTCCCGCGCCCCGGTGCGTAAGCGAACGCACCCCTGGTGCATTGCTCTCCTCGAAAAAGAATTGGCGTTGAGTGTAGCACGGAGGTGGGTTGAGATAGCGGAAGGTGATAGGTGTCTAGAGGCTTAGTTGAGCAAGGAAAGCATTATGCTGGTGAGAGAAAGGAGTGAGGGTGTGGTCTGGGCGTGGTAACTGTCAACCAAGGTGTCAAAACGGCAGCCAGAAAGGGCCTACGCGAGCGTACAGGACAATACGCTGTATGCCGTCTGAGCTGCGGAAACACTACTAGAGCATATTGTGGTGAAATATCGGCAAGAACTTCTAATCCGCGGGTCGGGGGTTCGAGTCCCTCCGGGCGCGCTGTTTCCGCAGGTCAGCGGTCATGCCGATTTCTCCGACTACGGTTCTCGTCATACCGCCACCCTGGAGCAGCTGGTCGCATCACACTGGACGAGCCGATGCGCCGCGTCGGGGCGCAACCGCTCGACTGGGCTTCCGTGCTTCGCACCCGGCGGAAAGCGCGGAGAGGGCCCCGGACAGGGGCCCTCTCGCCGGCGCCGGCGGGCGAAGCGTTTCAGCCCGCGCTGTTTGTGAACACGTCGGTCGGGTTTGGGTTGGGGAAGCTGCCGACGCTCGGGCTCGCGAGCGTGAACAGCGGCCGGAAGACGTCGCCCTGGGCGTCGAGGCCCTGGTAGTCGCCGACGAAGTAGCCGCGGGCATAGGGCGCCTGGTGCATGTCGAACGGGCCCCCGAGGTGGCTCTCCGTCCAGGTCGCCCCGCCGTCGTGGGAGTGCCCGATCCAGTGATCGGTGGTCAGTGCGCCGTCGCCGGAGACGTCGTTGCGGAAGTCGTAGTAGGACACCGCCACGACGCCGCTCGAGTTGACGTGCACGGCCGGCTCGAAGGCCTGGTCGGTGAACGTCCCGCTCGGTGTCTGGTTGATCTTGGCCGGCGTCGACCACGTCAGCCCGCCGTCGTCGGAGTGGGACAACACGATCAGGTCGTCGCCGAACGGGTTGTTGTCATGGTCCTGCCAGGTGATGTAGAGGCGTCCGTGGTGCGGGCCGCTGCTGTAGTCGACCGCCAGGTCGACGATCACGCCGTCCGAACGAACCAGCGTGCACGGGGGGTCGCCGGTGATGAACGGGCGGCAGTGGATCGGCTCGGGGTCGGTCTCGCCGATGGCGTTGTCCGGAGCGACGACGATCGCCCGCTTCGACCAGGTCTCCCCCTTGTCGCTGGAGCGGATGACCGCGACGCTGTTCCCGCGCGTCCCCTGGTTGTTCTGCTGCGTCTTGAACAGGTAGAACCCGTCCACCAGCGTCCCGTCGGCCAGCGGGATGATCTGGTTGGAGATCGTCCCGTTCTGCGTCCCTGGGTCGAAGATCTCCCGTGCGGGCTCCCAGGTGGCACTTGGCGAGGCGCCGTTGGTCGTGCGAGCGAACCAGACCGGCTGGTGGAACGCGTGAGCGTGCTCGAACGCCAGCAGTGGGGCGTTCTCGTCCGGTGAGACGAACCGGTCCCACACGGCGTACACCAGGTTGCCGCTCGCGTCGGTGCGGTCGGCGGTGAGCGACTCCTTGTCGTTGAAGTTGTTGCCGATCGGGACCCCCGCGCGCGAGGTGTCGAACTTCAGCGTGAACGGCTCGCTCCAGGTCGCCGAGCCGTGGGGCAGCTTGGCAGCCAGGACCGCGTTGCGCGTCGTTGTCCTGTCGACCGACAGGCTGATCGACCACAGGTCGCCGTTGGGCGCCCACGACACCCACGGGTCCGACGAGCGTCCGAAGTCGCCGCCGTTGGCCGCGGTGCCGCCCGCGCAGCGGCTGAAGTGCGGCGTGGAGTAGGCGAAGCTGGCGCCGCCGTTATGGCTGACCGCCGCCACGAGGCCGTGTGAGCCTCCGTCCGACCAACGGTCCTGTTGCCAGAATCCAGCCACGTCGTTGGGGTTCGTGGGGCTGACCGCCAGCCAGGGCTCGGTCTCGCTGTTGGGGTAGTTGAAGTTCGCGCCCGGAAAGCTGCCCTCGGTCGCACCGCCGCAGCCGGGCGCGAACGGCGTGGCGATGCTGATCGATTGGGGCGCGGTGACCGTCAGCGGCGCCGCACCTGCCGGACTCGCAGCCACGGCGGCGAGGAGCGCGATTGCTCCGAACGCACAGAGGGCCTTGCGCATGCCCCTTCTCCTTCCTACTGAACCACCCGGCGAACCAGGGCCGCAGCGGGCAGCCGTGGGGCAGCCGAAAGCTGCTCCTGGAGGGTTAGCGTTTCTGGGAGGGTCAGCGTTTCTGGGCCTCCGGTCAGGCTTGACGCCCGACCCTCGAGTCGGGCGGTGCTGAGGGGGTGCGGCGGCCATTCCTTCGCGACGACCCGGAGCTCTGCCAAGCGACCCGCCGGGGCATCCTTACCGGCTTCTTGAGCTGCTCGAGAGGCGGCCTTACCTGCCGCTGCGATCGTTGCCCCTGCCCGAGCGATCCCAAGACACGGGAGCGCAACCACCAAGGAGCCTCGCAGGCATTCGTGCACACGGCAGCGCGGCTCTGCAACGGACCGCCGTGCCGTCGCACGCAGGTGTCGGGGAAGCGGCGACGAAGGAGGCAAGGTCTGACGAGCAGCGGATCTAACGATTGGCGACAGCCCTGGCTCGACGAGAGCCACCCAACCAGGAAGGAACAACATGCCCAACGCTGACGGGCGCCGCGACTGGCGGCGCAGAGGTGGCATGGCGGCGCTGGTCGCCGGCGGCCTCCTCGCCGGTGCCGTGCTCGCGGGGACGCTCAGCGCAAACGCGGCCGACACGACCACGAGCACGACGGGCCAGTACGGCGCGACGGCGCCCGGAGCCCCGCCGGCGCGCGGGACCGTCGACGAGTCGAAGAGCCAGCGGCCCGACGAGCACCTGCTCTCCGGGGACACCGCGACCAAGGTCAGGGCGGCCGCCCTTGCCAAGTACCCCGGTGCGACGGTGCTGCGGGTGGAGACCGACTCGGACGGCGTCTACGAGGCGCACCTCACAACCGCCGGCGGGCAGCGCGTCACCGTCGAGGTCGGCAAGGACTTCAAGGTGACCGGCCTCGAGTCCAACCATCGCTGACACATGACGGAGCGGCGCCCGCATCGCTGAGCGCCTGACGACCGTCGAGCCAGGGCCGGGTCCGAGGACCCGGCCCTGGCCATGTCCGAGCCCATTCCGCCGGCTAGGTCCCGGCGAGCGCCTCGTCCTCGACCGAATCCGCCGTGGCCTTCTCCCGGCGAGCCAGCAGCACGAACGGCGCGGCTGCGAGCTGCAGCGCCGCCCCGGCGGCGTAGGACATCGGGTAGCTCCACGCCTCGGCCACCTTGCCGAGGGCCGGCTGGATCACCACCCCGCCGCTGGATCCCAGCAGGTTGTCGAACGAGAGCACCGTCGCCCGCTGCTCCGAGGGGATGAGGCCGTTCAGGTAGGCCTGACGGATCGGCATGACGGCGGCGAAGATCAACGCCCACACCACCAGCAGCGTGACCGCCACCACGAACTTGGCGGTCACGCCGAGCAGCGCCAGGATCCCGCAGCTGACCAGCACTCCGGCGAGCAGGGCCGAGGTCCTCCGGTGGAACAACCGCCGCAGACGCGGAGCGGCCATGCCGCCCGCGATCTGGGCGCCGGCGACGATCGCCGCCGCGAGCCCGGCGATGCCGTAGGCCCGCTCGTCGCCGTAGAGCTCGAGCAGGTACGGCTGCATCGCGTAGAAGGCGAAGATCCCCACGCCCGTCTCGAAGATGGCCGACAGCATCAGCCAGCGCACGGGCGGGTTCCCGAGGCCGTGATGGAGCGAGCTTCGCAGCACCTGCCGCATCTCGGTCAGGGGCCGTTTGCCCGTCTTCGGGGCAAAGCCCCAGTCCTTCATGAACAGGTAGGCCACCACGAAGGTGATGACCAGGGCGAGGGATCGCAGCAGGTAGGGCACGCCCAGGTTGGTCCATTGCGCGATCAGCCCGCCCGCCACCGATCCCGACAGCATGGCCGCGCCACCCACGATCTGGGCCTTGGCGAAGACTGACTCGAGGTTGCCCCTGAAGTCGGCGTACTTCAGGGCGTCGACGAGCCACGCCTCGGTCGCTCCGGAGAAGAACGTGAATCCCAGGCCGAGCAGCATCGAGGTTGCCGCCCAGACCCAGAACGGCGCGTGCGTCCGCCAGGCCAGCCAGTACAGCGCGGTCGTCACGACCAGCGTCAGCGCGCCGAGCAGGAACGAGGCCCGGCGGCCCCAGGTGTCGGCGACCACACCGGTCGGCACCTCGAACAGCACCATGCCGGCGGTGAAGCACGCGTTGGCGGCAAAGGCGGCCGTGATGCTCAGCCCGGCGTCGAGCAGGAACAGGGTGTTGATGCCCCAGATGAACGAACCCGCGAGCGTCGTGCACAGCGTGAGGACGAGGTAGACAGTCTGGACCTTGCGTGGCTCGGGTTGCATGGCATCCATTCAACTTTCCGCCTGCGACAGCCCTGCGTCGCCCCAGCTCGACTGTGGGGACCTGTTCGGGCGCCTGGGCAGCGGCGACGCTGATCCAGTCAGCGGTTGTCCTCGACCTCCGGGCAGCAAGGGTGAAGGTAGTCCGCCCTACCAGCTTGGGCTCGGCGGGTGGATTATGAGGCTATGCACGTTCGGTGGGCGGCCGCGGCCCTGGCGCTCGGGGCGCTCCTGCTGGCCGGCCCGACGGCGACCGGCGCGGGCGCCGAGGCATCCGCCGGCCGCCCGACCGTCCGCGCCCTGGAGCTGCACGGCGCCGTCGACCCGTTCATCGCCCGCTACCTGGAGCGCGGCATCGCCACGGCCAACAAGGCCGGGGACGCCGCCGTCCTGCTCACGATCGACACTCCCGGCGGCCTCGACTCCTCCATGCGCTCCATCATCAAGGCGATCACCGGCTCCCGGGTGCCGGTGATCTGCTGGACGGGGCCGGCCGGGGCCAGGGCCGCCTCCGCCGGGACGTTCGTCATGCTTGCCTGCCCGTCCAACGCGATGGCCCACGGCACCAACATCGGCGCGGCCCACCCGGTCGGCGTGAGCGGTGCGATCGAGCAGGAGAAGGTGACCAACGACGCGGCCGCCTTCATCCGCTCACTGGCCGAGCGGACCCACCGCAACGCCAAGTGGGCTGAGTCGGCCGTGCGCGACTCGGCGACGCTCTCCGCCGAGCAGGCGGCCGCGGCCGACCCGCCGGTGGCCGACCGGCTGGCCGACTCCACGACGGCGCTGCTCGGGGACGTCGACAGGCTGCAGGTCGAGACCGCGGCCGGGACGGTCACCCTCCGCACCGGCGACGCCGCCGTCCAGACCCAGAACCCGGGCTTCGGCGTCGCGCTGCTGCACGGGCTGGTCGACCCCAACCTCGCCTTCGTCTTCTTCTACGTCGGCCTGATCCTGATCGTGATCGAGGTGCTCCACCCGGGCATCTCTGTGCCGGGCGTGCTCGGCACGCTGCTGCTGGTCACCAGCGTGGTCGCTTTCGGCATCCTGCCGGTGCAGCTGGGCGGGCTGGTCCTGCTGGCCGCCTCGGTGGTGCTGTTCCTGGTGGAGCTGAAACATCCGGGCGTCGGCCTGCCGCTGGCCGGCGGCCTCGCCTGCCTGATCCTCGGCGGCCTGCTGCTGTACGACCCGTCGACCCCCGACGTGCGCGTCTCCCGCTGGCTGCTGGCGCTGCTCACGGGCGTCCTGGCCGGCTTCTTCGGCTTCGTGGTCAAGGCCGTGCGCGAGGCGCGCGCCCTGCCGGCGCCCGGCCCGGGCATGGACGCGCTGGTCGGGGCCGAGGGCGTCGCGCTCGGGGAGCTCGGCCCCCGTGGCCAGGTTCGGGTCGGCCACGAGCGCTGGAGCGCCGAGGCGGCCGGCGGCGCCATCCCCGCCGGGAGCGGCGTCCGCGTGGTCGGGCGGCGCGGTTTGCGACTGATCGTCGAGCCGGGGCCGACGGTGCCCCGGGAGGCAACCGAAAGGACCGTGAAGGAATGATCGGGTTCTACATCGCGCTGGCGGTCGTGCTGGTGCTGCTGGTGCTGCTGGCCCGCCTCGCGATCAGGATCGTCCGCGAGTACCAGCGCATCGTCCTGTTCCGCCTGGGCCGCTCCCTGGGCACGCGCGGGCCGGGGTTCGTGCTGATCATCCCGGTCGTCGACCGGCCGGTCCTGGTCGACTTGCGCGAGCAGTACCTGGAGATCCCGCGCCAGACCGCGATCACCGCGGACAACGCCACCATCGCGATCGACTTCATCATCTTCACCAGGGTCATCGACGCGGTCGCGAGCGTGATACGGGTCCAGTACTTCGCCGGCGCCGCGCAGAACATCGCCGCGACCACCCTGCGCAGCGTGGTCGGCGACATGAGCCTGGACGACGTGCTCTCCAAGCGTGAGCAGATGAACGAGCAGCTCCGCGCGAAGCTCGACGAGGTCACCGAGCGCTGGGGCGTGAAGGTCACCAACGTCGAGGTCCGCGAGATCACCCCGCCGCCGCAGGTCCAGGAGGCCATGACCCGCCAGATGTCGGCCGAGCGGACCCGCCGCGCGGTGGTCACCGAGGCCACCGGCACCAAGCAGGCCGCCATCACCGTGGCGGAGGGTCAGAAGCAGTCCGCGATCCTGAACGCCGAGGGCGACCGCCAGGCGGCGATCCTGCGCGCGGAGGGCTTCTCCCTGGCCCTCGACAAGATCTTCGCGGTGGCCAAGACCATCGACGCCAACACCATGAGCCTGCAGTACCTGGACGCGCTGAAGCAGATCGGCGCCTCCCCGTCGACCAAGTTCGTCGTTCCCATGGAGCTGGCCAGCCTGCTCCAGGGCGTGGCCGGCTCGGCCGGCCGCTCGTTCGCCGCCCACGGCGACGGCGAGCGGAGCTGAGCTCTAGGAGCCGCCCTGCGTCACCCGCCCGTGGAGCACCAGGGCCCAGGTGAGGCAGGGTGAGGACGACGCTGAGAGGCTCGATTCCATGTCCATCCGTCTACCGTGCGGGCCATGGGCGCGCCGACGAGCCTCAGTCTGGGATCTCCATCTGGGGATTCCAGGCCACTTCCCACAGGTGGGCGTCGGGGTCCTGGAAGTAGCCGGCGTAGCCGCCATAGAAGGTGTCCCGGGCCGGCTTGACGATGGTCGCGCCTGCCCGCTTCGCCTGCTCCATCACCTCGTCGACCTGCTCCTTGCTGCCGACGTTGTGGGCGATGCTCAGGTCGGTCGGGCTGGGGGCTGCCTGTGGGATCCCGGCGTCGTAAGCCAGGTCGGCACGAGGCCAGAGCGCGAGAATCAGGCCGGCTTGCAGCTCGAAGAAGACGACGGCGCCGTGCTCGAACTCCGTGCCCACGATCCCTTGCGTCGGCAGGCCGAGGCCGTCCCGGTAGAACCGGAGCGACGCCTCCAGGTCGTCGACGCCGATGGTGAGCACGGTGATCCGTGGCTTCATGTGCCTGCTCCCGTCCGAGATCGGCAGCGCATGCTACCCCCCGAACGCGGCCGCGGCGGCGCGCAGCAGCTCGTCCCGCGGGACGTCGCGCAGGTGCTGCGCGAGGCCCCACTTGTGCCCGAAGGGGTCGCGCACCTGCCCGTAGCGGTCCCCCCAGAAGGTGTCCCCGAGCGGCTGGAGGACCTCGGCGCCCGCCGCGACCGCCCGGTCCCAGAGCGGCTCCACGTCGTCGACGGACAGGTGCAGGACGGTGGCCGTGCCGCCGATGCTCTGCGGCGAGAGGACGCCCAGCTCCGGGAACTCGTCGGCGATCATCAGCGTCGAGTCGCCGAGCCGCAGCTCCAGCGACATCAGCTTGCCGCCCGGCACCGGGATCCGGTCGCGTTCCGCGGCTCCGAAGGCCCGCTGGTACCACTCGGCGGCCCGTGCCGCGTCCCGGACGACGATGTGCGGGGTGATGGTGTGCGCCTGGGTCATTCCGATCCTCCTTGCTCGAGTGCCGATGATGCACCGGCGGCGGCGAAGCCTGCTCGCCGGGTCCTGTCGGAGCTGCCCGCGCGGCGCTCGCCCGCGGCGGCGACCACGGCGAGGAGCAGCAGGCAGGGCGCGGCCGCGACCAGGCCGAGCAGCGCGAAGCCGCCCGTGGCCAGGAGCAGGCCGGCGCCGCCGCCGCCGACGGCCGCGGCGGCGCCCATGCCCAGCTCGCCGATCCCCTCGGCGCGGGTCCGCAGCGACGGGTCGACCGGCGCCTCGCGAAGCAGCGCGCTGCCGCCGATCAGCCCGGCATTCCAGCCGGCGCCGAGCAGCAGCAGCGCCCCCATGATCCCCGCGCGACCCGATCCCGCCACGGCGCTGACCGCTCCGGCGCCGAGCAGCAGCAGCGCGCCCGCCGCGGCCACCTGGCGACCGCCGCGCGCGTCAGCGAGCCAACCGGTGAGCGGCGACGGCAGGAACATCGCGCCGATGTGCGCGCTCACCATCAGCCCGACCAGGCCCGTTCCGGCACCGTGCGCCATGAGGTGGAGCGGCGCCACCGCCATGACCGCGACCATGGTGAGGTTGCTGAGCGCGAGCACGAGCACGGCGAGGCGGATGCGGCGGTCACCGAGGACGGCGGTCAGGCCCGCCCTGCCGCCGGCGGGCGCGGGCTGCACGCCGCGGGAGGCCGGCGCCACGGCCCTTGCAACCTGGAGCGGGTCGGGCCGCAGGAACGCCAGCGTCACCAGCGCGGCGGCCAGGAACTCCGGCATGGCGAGCAGGAAGAGTCCTGCCGGTTCGGGCAGTCCAAGGGACAGCGCCAGGCGGCCGGCGGGGCCGAGCAGGTTGGGACCGAGGACGGCGCCGACGCTGGCGGTGGCCACCGCCGTGCTGATCGAACGCGCTCGCCGGTCGGCGAGGTCCGCGGCGACGTAGCGTGCCAGCATGACCGCGGCGTTGCCGGCGCCGAGCAGCAGGCAGCCGGCCAGCAGCAGCGGCCAGTCGTGCAGCGCCGCCGCGGCGACCGCGGCGGCGGCGCCCAGTGCCCCGGTGAGGTGCGCGACGACCAGCCCGACGCGCCGGCCGCGGCGGTCCATGAGGCGCGTGACGGCCACGGCGCTGATGCCGGAGCCGAGCACCAGCACCCCGAGCGGGAGCCCCGCGGTGGCGTCGCTGCCGCTGAGGTGCTCGGCCAGCAGCGCTCCCGCGGTGCCGCCGGCGGCCAGGGCGAACGCCCCGAGGAGCTGGGCCACGATCAGGACCCGCATGGTGCGCCGCTGCAGCGACCGCAGCGACGCCGGTGACGGCGGTGTGGGCACCGGCGCTGCGCCTCCCGGCAGGATCGGGGTCGGACGGGAACGCGGCCAGCGTCGCGTGGCCGGACGCGGAGGTCCAACACCTGTCCAAGCCCCGATTCACGCAGCTAGAGTGTCAATCACGGCTGGGCTGGGAGGCGTGGCGGATGGCGGACGAGCTCGACCCGCGAGTGCTCCGCTACTTCGTGGCGGTGGCCGAGGAGCTGCACTTCACCCGTGCCGCCGCCCGCCTCTACGTGGCCCAGCAGGCCCTCAGCCGCGAGATCGCCCGGCTCGAGCGGCAGCTGGGCGTCCGCCTGCTCACCCGCAGCACCCGTCGGGTCGCGCTCACCCCGGAGGGTGAGCGACTCCTGGTGCGCGCCCGCGAGCTGCTCGCGCTCCACGACCGGACCCTGCAGGAGCTGCGCGACCTTGACGACAGCCGCCCGCTGACGGTCGACCTGCTCGCCGAGGGGCACAGCACGGCGCGGCTGCTGCGCGGCGCCCGCGGGCGCCTGCCCGGGGTAGAGCTGGTGGCCCGCTACCAGGGCGGCTTCGGCGCCGCGCTGGGGCTGCTGCTCGCCGGGCGCCTCGACGTCGCCTTCGGCCGCAGCGACGGGCTCGGACGGCCGTTCCCCGGCGAGCGGCTGGCGCGCCGGCTGGTCCGCCTGGAGCCCATGGCGCTGCTGCTGCCCGAGAAGCACCCGCTCGCCGCGCTCGACGCCGTGCCGCTGGCCGCGCTGCGCGGCACGCAGGTCGACGCGAGCGTCGGCAACGACGACGCGCCGGAGTGGGTCGACCTCGCGGTCGGCCTGTTGACGGCGTTCGGCGCCGAGCCGTCCCCGCCGCACCTGCACGCCGTCGGGCTGGAGGAGACCGTGCAGCACCTCCACAGCCACGGGCTGCCGATCCTTACCCTGGTCGAGCGGCCCGTCGCACCCGGCGTGGTGGTCCGGCCGCTCACCGGGCCGGTGCCGCTGTACCCGTGGACCATGGTCCACCGCCGCGAGCTGCGGCACGCAGGGCTGGACGCCCTTGCTGCCGCCGCCGACGAGCTCGCGCGGAAGGAAGGCTGGCTCGAGCTCCCGCCAGGCGCGTGGGTCCCCGAGTCCGACGCGGCCGCCTTCGGGCTCGGGCCCGGCTCGGCTCCCGAGCCTTCCCGCTCGTCGGGGACGCGCCGAGCGCCATAAAGTACGACATCGACGAGGACGGCAACAGGAGGGATCGAGCAGGCCGGTGACCACGTCGACGGGTGGCGCCGCGGCGCCAGGGAGACCGGACGAGGGCCTCCTGCGTGAGGTCATCGAGCAGTTGGCGGTGATCCCGCGGCTGCCGACCTCCGAAGGCGAGCGCGAGGCGGCGCACCTGATCGCCGAGCGGCTGCGGGGCTCGGGCTGGGAGGCGGTCGTCGAGCAGGTGCCGGCGCACAGCTCCTATGCCTGGCCGGTCGGGCTGCTGAGCGCGGCGGGGGTGCTCTGCGCGCTGGCCGCCGGGCGCGGGCGGCGGGCGCTCGGCGCGATCGGCGCGGCGCTGGCAGCGGCGGGCATCGCCGACGACATCTCCGGCGGCTCGCGGCCGTTCCGCCGGGTGGTGGTCCCGCGGCGCAGCGCGTGGAACGTCGTCGCCCGTGGGGGCGACCCGGACGCGACCCGGACCCTGGTGGTCCTCGCCCACCACGACGCGGCGCCCTCAGGGGTCGTCTTCGACCAGCGCCTACAGCAGTGGGTCGCCGACAACCACCCGCGGGTGGTCGCGGCGATGAAGGCGAGCCCGCCGCTGTGGTGGCCGGTGGTCGCCGCGCCCGCCCTGGTCGCGGTCGGCAGCGCGCTGGGCAGCCGGCGCCTGCGTCGTGCCGGCCTCGCCGGTTCGCTGCTCGCCTGCGCCGCGATGGTGGACATCGGCCGGCGCCCGGCGGTGCCAGGGGCCAACGACAACCTCAGCGGCGTGGCGGCGCTGGCGGCGGTGGCCCAGGCGCTGCGGGACCGGCCCGTTGAAGGGGTTCGCGTCCTGCTGGTCTCGGCCGGCGCGGAGGAGGCGCTGCAGGAGGGCATCCGCGGCTTCACGAAGGCGCACTTCCCGGGGCTGCCCCGGAGCTCGACCTGGTTCGTCAACCTCGACACGGTCGGGGCGGGAAGGCTGGTCCTGCTGGAAGGGGAAGGCCCGCTGCGGATGCGCGACTACCACGGCGGCTTCAAGGACTTCGTGGCACGCCGCGCGGCGGCAGAGGGGATCGAGGTGCTGCGGGGCCTGCGCTCGCGCAACAGCACCGACAGCGAGGTGCCGAATCGTGCCGGCTACCCGGTCGCCACGGTGGTCTCGGTCGACCACCAGAAGCTGATCCCGCACTACCACCTGGACTCGGACACGCCGGAGACGGTCGACTACGGCAGCGTGGCGGACGCCGCCCGCCTGGTCGAGGCGGTGGCCCGCGCCCTGGCCGCCGAAGGGGCTCAGAACGCGCCCCAGGGGCCGGCGCGCCGGTAGCCGGCCAGCATGGCGAGGCCGATGGCGAACTGGGCCACGCCGATCACGCCCTGGAGCGCCACGTACCACCTGGGGGTGCTCGCGGCCATGACGCCCGTGAGCTGCAGGACGGCCACCGGGATGCGCAGCGCCCCGGCAAGGAAGGCGACCAGGACCAGCCAGAAGATCCAGCGCCAGCGGCGCAGGACGCCGACCGACAGCAGCGCGATGAGCGCGGTGAGCCCTACCAGGAAGCCGGCCTCCGCCCAGCGGCGGTGGCCAGGGGAGACCCTCAAGGCCTGGTCGTAGATCTCCGGCGCCACGGCGTAGACCACCACCGCGGCGGCCAGCGCCACCACCACGAAGCCGATCACCAGCGCCTGCGTGCGGTTGACGATCGCCCACCTCCCCCAGCGGAACCGTCCCACACCCTTGGTACCGTGCGGTGCGCTGGTCGAATCGTAGCCCGGACCTGGTGGGTTCCTGCCGGCGCCGCCGGCGCCACGCTGGCGTCCCTTGCCGGGCTGACCACCGTCCGAGCGGCCGGAAATTCGCGGGCTCAGACGGTGAACTGACCGACCAGTCGTCGCAGCTCGGCGGCCATGCCGGCGAGATCCTCGGCGGCGCGGCGCGTCTCGCTGACGCCCCTCGAGGCCTCGGCGGTGGCCTGGGCGACGCCGGTGATCGCTCCGGCGATCTCCTGGGAGCTGTTCGCCGCGTCACCGACGCTGCGGCTGATCTCGCTGGTGGTGGCGGTCTGCTCCTCCACGGCGCCGGCGATCATCGTCTGGATGTCGTTGATCTGGGAGATGATGCTGCCGATCTCGTCGATCGCGGTGACCGCGGCGCCGGCGTCGGACTGGATCGTCTGGATCCTCGTGGCGATGTCGGCGGTCGCCTTCCCCGTCGCCTGCGCCAGCTCCTTGACCTCGCTGGCGACGACCGCGAACCCCCTGCCGGCGGCGCCGGCGCGGGCCGCCTCGATGCTGGCGTTGAGGGCCAGCAGGTTGGTCTGCTCGGCGATCGCGTCGATCACCTTGACGACCTGGCCGACCTCCGCGGAGGACGCGCCGAGCTTGGCGACGGTGAGGTTGGTCGTGCCCGCGACCTTCACCGCGCGGGCGGCCACGCTCGCCGCCTCGCTGGCGTTGCGCGAGATCTCGCGGATCGCCTCGCCCATCTCCTGCGCGCCGACCGCGACGCTGCCGACGTTGCCCGAGACCTGCTGAGCGGCTGACGAGACCACGCCCGCCTGGGACGAGGCGGTCTCGGCGGTGGCGGCGATCTGGTCGCTGACGGTGAGCAGCTCCTCCGACGAGGCGCTGAGGGCCTGGGCGGTGTGCCCGATCCCGTCGATGCTGGTCCGCAAGTTGGTCAGGAACCTGGTCATCCCCGCTCCCATGCGGCCGATCGCGTCGTCGCCGCCGACGGTGACCTCACGGGTCAGGTCGCCGTCGGCGGCGGTGGTGACCACGTCCAGGATCGCGCCGGTGGAGCGTTCGATGGTGCGGCGGATCAGCAGCCCGACCGCCGGGATCAGCAGGCACGCGCCCACCAGGGCGACCAGCGTGATCTGATTGGCGCGGCGGGCGTCGTCGCGGGCCTGCCGCTGGACGGTGGCGGCGAACTGGTTGATCGCCTCGGTGACGCCGTCGAACGGCCCGTCGAAGGCCTCGTGGGCCGCGTCGACCGCCGGGATCTTCGCGGCCGCCGCACGCGGGTCGGTCGCGAGCGCGCCGACCACCGCGTCGGAGGCGGCAAGGTAGGCGTCGAGCGGCCCGGCGAGGCGGTCGAACGCGGCGGAGACCCCAGCCCCGGCGCCGGCGCGTTCGAGCAGCGCGTGGTTCTCGCTGGTCGCCTCCCTGAGGGTCCGGTGCCGCTCGGCGAGGTCGTCGAGCAGCGCCTTGCGGTCCTCGGAGTTCCTGGCGGTGACCGCGGCGAGCGTGTCGTACTCGATGGCGTAGTTGGCGCCGTCGTTCTCGGCCTGGTTGTGCAGCGCCTTCTGCACCGCGGCCATGCGGTCGACGCGAGCGCCGAGCCGCTCGACCGCCGCCGTCCCGACGGCGCCCACCACGATCGCGGACAGGACGCCGATGGCCGTCAGGGCTAGGACCTTGGCGCTGATCGAGCCGATGAGCCTCACCGAAGCTTCCTCCGAGGTGGCGGCGTAGGCGTCTTCCTCAGGCTCATCGGGCGGTTTGCGCGGCTGGTTGAGCCGCTCAGCCGGCAGGCGCGGCGAGCTGCCGCCACAGCACGGCCGTGAACGCCTCGAAGCTCAGCGCCATGTCGATCCGCGGGTCGAGCAGCCACTGCACCTGTAGGCCGTCCATGACGGCGAGGATCACCGGGGCCAGCGCCTCCACGTCGGCGTCCTCCCGGACCTCTCCGTCGGCCTGGAGCCGCCGCAGCTTCGCCACGAGCTCCTCGCGGATGCGCTGGTAGCGGTCGACGAAGTAGTCGTGCGCCGGATGGCCTTCCGCGACGCTCTCCCCCACCAGCACGGTGAACAGCCGCACCAGCTCGCGGGCCGTCTGGTTGTGCCGCACCACCGCTTCCAGCGCCGGGCGGATGCCGTCGCCGGCCAAGGTGCCCGCCACGCGCTGGTGGTCCTCGCGGTCACGCTCCTCCAGCACCGCCAGCAGCAGCCGCTCCTTGGAGGGGAAGTGGTGCAGCAGGCCTGGCTGGCTCATCTCGACCTCGGCGGCGACGGCCGCCAGCGAGGTGCCCCGGTAGCCGCGCTGGGCCAGCAGGCGGATGGCGGCCTGCACGATGGCGTCCTTGCTGCGCTTGCCGCGACTGGTCTCGGTGGGCCTGCCCGGTGGTCTGCTCACGCGGATCAGTGTACGGGGTGGGCTGCGCCGCACCGGGGAGGCCGCCCTGCCGGCGCCATGCCGCCGGCTACCTGCCGAACAGCGCGCCGCCGTTGACCTGCAGGACCTGGCCGGTGACGAAGTCGGCGCCCGGCGAGGCGAGGTAGCGGACCGCGGCGGCGACGTCCTCGGGTCGCCCGGCCCGCCCGGCGCGACCCCGCTGGCTGTGGACGGGCGGCGGCTCGCTGTCCGGCGGCTCCGTATGCTGCTCGGGCAGAGCCCGACCGAGGAGGACAGCGTTGCCGCCCGAGCCCGCCACGCCCGCCACGCCTGCTGCGTCCCCCGCGGAGGCCGCCGTGGCCGAGCGCGCCCAGGCGCTGCTCAGCGTGCTGGCCGGCCCGGACGCGGTGCTGCGAGACGACCAGCTCGCCGCCGTCCAGGCGCTGGTGGTCGAGCGGCGCCGCGTCGTGGTGGTCAAGCGCACCGGGTGGGGCAAATCGGCGGTCTACTTCCTGGCGACCCGGCTGCTGCGCGACGCCGGCGCCGGCCCGACCCTGCTGGTCTCGCCGCTGCTGTCCCTGATGCGCGACCAGATCGCCAAGGCCGAGGGGATCGGCATCGGCGCCGCCACCATCAACTCCACCAACGTGGACGACTGGCGCCGGATCGAGGCGGAGCTCGCCGCCGGCCGCGTCGACCTGCTGCTGATCTCGCCCGAGCGGCTCAACAACCCGAAGTTCCGCGACCAGGTCCTGCCCGAGCTGTCCAGCAGGATCGGGCTGCTGGTGATCGACGAGGCCCACTGCATCTCCGACTGGGGCCACGACTTCCGTCCCGACTACCGCCGGCTGGTTCGGGTGCTCGACGACCTCGGCCAGGGCGTGCCGGTGCTGGCCTGCACGGCCACCGCCAACGAGCGGGTGATGGCCGACGTGGCCGAGCAGCTCGGCGCCGAGCCGCAGCTGTTCCGGGGCGCGCTCGACCGCGACAGCCTGGTGCTGTCGGTGCTGCGCCTGCCGGCGCAGGCCGAGCGGCTGGCCTGGCTCGCCCGGCGGTTGCCCGACCTGCCCGGGTCGGGGATCGTGTACTGCCTGACCGTCGGCGACGCCGAGCGGGTTGCGGCCTGGCTCGGCGCCAACGGCATCGACGCGCGCGCCTACAGCGGCCGCACCGACCCGGAGGAGCGGCTCGCGGTCGAGGACGCCCTGCGCGCCAACCAGGTCAAGGTTGTGGCCGCCACCTCGGCGCTCGGGATGGGGTTCGACAAGCCGGACCTGGCGTTCGTCGTCCACTTCCAGTCGCCCGACTCCCCCGTCACCTACTACCAGCAGATCGGCCGTGCCGGTCGCGCCCTCGACCGCGCCGAGGTGGTGCTGCTGTGCGGCGCCGAGGACCGCGCCATCTGGGAGTGGTTCGCCTCCACCGCCTTCCCACCGCGGGAGCAGGTCGCCGCCGTGCTCGGCGCGCTGGAGGCGGCCGGCGAGCCGGTCTCGACCGGGCTGCTCGAGGAGGTCGCCAACCTCAGCCGCACCCGCCTCGAGCTGATGCTCAAGGTCCTCGACGTCGACGGCGCGGTGCGCCGGGTCGCGCGCGGCTGGGAGCGCACCGAGGCGCCGTGGACCTACGACGCCGACCGGCACGCGCGGGTGGCCGCCGCCCGCGCCGCCGAGCAGCGGGCGATGCTCGGCTACGCCACCACCGACCAGTGCCTGATGGCGTTCCTGCGCGGCCAGCTCGACGACCCCGACCCGACCCCGTGTGGGCGCTGCGCCAACTGCACCGGCCACCCGCCGTCGTCCTCGGTCGACCCTGGGCTGGCGGCCGAGGCGGCGCGCTTCCTCTCCGGCCAGGACCTCACCCTCACGCCGCGGCTGCAGTGGCCCCAGGGCGTGCCGGGGCTGCGCGGCCGCATTCCCGAGGGGCTCAGGGTGGAGCCCGGCCGGGCGCTGGCCACGCTCGGCGGTCCGGGCTGGGGGCCGCTGGTCCGCGACCTGCTCGGCGCCGACGGGCCCGTGCCCGACGAGGTGGTCGACGCGGTGGTGCGGGTGCTCGCCCGCTGGGACTGGCAGGAGCGACCGGCTTGGGTGACGTTCGTGCCGTCGCGGCGCCACTCCAAGCTGGTCGAGGACCTCGCCGCCCGCATCGCCGAGGTCGGCCGGCTTCCCCTCCACCGGGTCCTGGAGCGGACCAGGAACGGCCCCCCGCAGCTCGAGATGGCGAACAGCGCCCACCAGTGCCGCAACGTCCACGGCGCCTTCGCCGTCACCGCGCCCGTCCCGTCCGGCGCGGTGCTGCTGGTCGACGACGCCGCCGACTCCAAGTGGACCCTGACCACCGTCGGCGCGCTGCTGCGCGAGGCCGGCGCCGGCCAGGTCCACCCGCTGGTGCTGCTGCGCCGCGGCCCGGACTGACCTGGCCCGGACGCTGCCAGCCGGCCAGCTTGCCTGGTTACAGGCGGACCGGAAGCGCCCATACTGTTCACAGGACGATGAGCGATTCGAACGTCGAGGTTCGCCCGCCGGCGAGGCCACGGTTCCGCGGCCGCCTGCACCAGGGCGCGTTCATGGCGTCGATCCCGGCGGGGATCGCGCTGGTGTCGGCCGCCCACTCCCTGCTCGCGCGCCTCGCCGTGCTGGTGTACGCGACCAGCCTCGCGGCCATGTTCGGCACCAGCGCCGCCCTGCACCGGCTGCACTGGTCGCCGCGGGCGTGGCTGCGCATGGACCGCCTCGACCGGGTGATGATCTACGTGCTGATCGCCGGCAGCTACACCCCGGTGATCCTGCTCGCCCTGCGCCCCGGCTGGCGGGTGGCGTTCCTGGCACTGGTGTGGACCGTCGCGGCGGTCGGCATCGCCCTGGTCCTGGTCCGCACCCGCGCCCGCGGCGTCGGCGTGCTGCGCATGGTCCTGTACCTCGGGCTCGGCTGGATGTCGGTGGTGATCCTGCCCGAGCTGGCCGGCTCGCTCGGGCTCGGCAAGCTCGCCCTCGGCAGCGTCGGCGGGATCCTCTACACGGTCGGCGCGGTGGTTCTCATCCGCCGCCGCCCCGACCCGAACCCGCAGGTGTTCGGCTACCACGAGGTGTGGCACGCCTTCACGATCGCGGCCGGCGCCTGCCACTACGCGCTGATCTGGCTGATCGCCACTGGCCCCTGAGGGCCGGCGCCAGTAGGTGCGGCGTCTGGGTCAGGCCGGCGCGCGCCGTGGGCCGCGGATGGCAGCCGGTCGGGGTTCCGGAAGGTCGAATTCGCTCGAACAGGCTGCCGTCGCGCGTCTTCACAAGCTACCGAGCACTCGGTAAGCTTCGACGCCCCGACGGCGACCTCGCCGCAGGCCTACCCCGGCGTGAACGGCCAGGAGTTCTACACCGAGGGGATCCTCGCCGGCTACCGCTGGTACGACGCCAGGCACATCGAGCCGCTGTTCCCGTTCGGCTTCGGGCTGTCGTACACCACCTTCGGGTACAGCGACCTGAAGGTCCTCCCCGCCGGGCGAGGGCACAGCCCGAGGGTGCGGTTCAGGCTGACCAACACCGGCTCGCGCCCCGGCACCGAGACCGCGCAGGTCTACGCCGGCCCGCTGCCGACCAGCAGCCCGGTACCTCCCAAGCAGCTCGGCGGCGTCGCGCGCGCCACCCTGCGACCGGGTCAGAGCCGCACCGTGACGGTCGCGATCGACCCCCTGTCCCTGTCCTCTGGGACGTGGCCACGCACCGCTGGGTGATGCCGGCCGGCACCGTGCCCATCCTCGTCGGCAGCTCCTCACGGGACATCCGGCTCACGGGCACTATGACCGTTGCCGGATAGCGCAGCAACCAGGTCCGACTCGGACGGAAGGGCGGTCGACATTCCAGGGTGATCTCCGACGCCACCTTCGTCGCCGAGCACCAGTGCGCCTTCTGGGACTCGCTTCCTAACAGGGCGCGGTAGTCGGTCGGTCCCGGTGGCCGGGGCGGGCGGGGTGGCCGGCGCGGTCGAGCTGGCGCACCTGCTCGGCGGCCCATGGGCTGAGCGCCCACGGCGCGGCGGTCGCGACCGTGCGGAACGCCGGCCAGGGCACCCAGCGCCACTCGGCGACCTCGGCGGGGTCGGGGTGGGGGTCGCCGCCGACCTCGGCGAAGTACACCGGGCAGCGCTCGTTCTCGACCACGCCGTCGGCGGCGACCGCGCGGTAGGCGAACTCGGGCAGTACCAGGTCGAGCCGCTCGGGCTCGAGGCCGAGCTCCTGCCGCAGCCGCCGCCTGGCGGCCGCGGCCACCTCCTCGCCCGGTGCCGGGTGGCCGCAGCAGGAGTTGCTCCACACCCCCGGCCAGGTCAGCTTCGTCAGCGCCCTGCGGGTGGCGAGGACGCGGCCCCGGTGGTCGAACACGTACACCGAGAAGGCCAGGTGCAGGGGCGTAGCTTCGTGGTGTGCTCGGCCCTTCGGCAGCGACCCGATCGGCCGCCCCTCCGGGTCGAGCAGCACCACCAGCTCAGCATCGTCGTCACCGCCCTTGGGCGGCGACCCGTCGGGTGGTTGCGCCACCTCACCTCCGAGCTGGACCTGTCAGGCTGGCCGGTGCGCCGCCGACCGGGCACCGGCGAGCCCCTGACGGTCGCAGACTGTTACCCGACGCGTAGGCAACAATTCCCCGTGCCTCGGGCACCCGAGCCTTACGGCCCAGGCCTCCTGGTCCAACCCGCAGTCGCGGCGCCAGGTTCCCGCTTCGCCGACCGCCGCCTGGACGCCCAGGTCTTCCGCAGTCTTCACGGGCGTTCGCCCCAGCCACGGGGCTGGTTCCCGAGGGACCCCCGGTACCGGCTGTGACGCTACCACGGGAGTCCGACATCCCGTCCGCGGACGAGCGCCACGCCGGGCCGGGCAAAGGTGAGATTACGGGCGGGATTGGCTGCGCAGAATTCCCGCAGCGGGATCGGCCCCCGTCCGGCCGGGGGCCCGCGCCGGAACTCGCCAGCAAAGGAGCCTGCCAGTGAGGAACCAGGCCCGCATCCTCTCGACCCTTTGCCTCGTCGCCCTCCTCGCCGCGTGCACGCCGGGCGGCTCGAGCTCGTCCGGGTCCAAGGGCGGGCAGGTGGTGCTCAAGCTGTCGGCCAACGCCGTCAAGGGCGGCAAGAACGCCCACGAGGCCGAGTGGCTGCAGGACTGGGCCATCCCCGCCTTCGAGAAGCAGATGTCCGACCAGGGCAAGAAGGTCGACGTGCAGTACGTCGGCTCGGGCGCGGACGACGAGGACTACAAGGCCAAGCTCGCCCTCGACCTCAAGACCGGTGGCGGCCCCGACGTGGTCAACATCGACGGCCCTTGGGTCGGCGAGTTCGTCCAGGCCGGCTACCTGAAGCCGCTCGACGAGCTGGCCGGCGCCGAGGTCGACTCCTGGGACGGCTGGGCGCAGATGCCCAAGCCGGTGATCAGCATCATGGAATTCGAGGGCAAGCGCTACGGCGTCCCGGAGGGCACCGACGGGCGCGTGCTGTTCTACAACAAGTCGCTGTTCACCAAGGCCGGCCTTTCCGCCGACTGGCAGCCGAAGAGCTGGGACGAGATCCTCAGCGCCGGTAGGCAGCTCAAGGCGAAGCTCCCCGGCGTGACCCCGCTGCAGATCAACGCCGGCACCTCGATGGGCGAGGCGACCACCGCCCAGGGCTTCCTGCCCCTGCTCGCCGGGGCCGGCAAGGGCATCTACGACCAGCAGGCGGGCACCTGGCAGGCCGGCGCGGCAGTGCGCGACGTGCTCGCCTTCTACCAGTCGGTCTACTCCGACGGCCTGGGCGACCCCAAGCTGCAGCAGCGCGCCGACGGCCGCGACCGCTCCTTCGCCGAGTTCGCCGACGGCAAGATCGCCGTGCTGGCGGAGGGCGACTACTTCTGGCGCGGCGTGATCAGCCCGAAGGACGGGCTCGCGCCGATGAAGGACCGCGACAAGTCGGTCGGCTACGCCCTGATCCCCGCCAAGCAGCCGGGTGCCGGCGTCAACGGCCAGGACTTCGTGAGCCTGTCGGGCGGCGGCGGCCGCATCATCAACCCCAAGACCAAGAGCCCCAAGGAGGCCTGGGCGCTGACCGCCTTCCTCGCCTCGCGCCAGGCGGTCGAGGAGCTGGTCAAGCGCGAGCAGCGCCTGACAGCGCGCGACGACGTCAACAAGAGCCTGCTGACCGACCCGCTGCTCGAGTTCATCGCCACCAAGGTCCTGCCGATCACCAGCACGCGGCCGGGCCTGGCCGTCTACCCGCAGGTCTCGCAGGCCGTCCAGGAGGCCACCGAGCAGGTCGCCACCGGCAAGGCCGGCGCGGACAAGGCGGCCAAGGACTACGCGGCCAAGCTGGGCAAGGTCGTCGGTGCGGACAAGGTCGCGAGCAGCTGAGCCGGCCGCGCCGGCCGGCAGGGACGCCGAGCAGCCCGGGGCGGTGCTGCGCCGCCCGGCGGCGGCAGCCTTCGTCGCCCCGGCGCTGCTGCTGGTCGCGGTCTTCCTGGCGTTCCCGGCGCTGTGGACGCTGTGGCTCGGGCTGACCGACTACCGCCTCACCGGCCTCGCGGCGGCCCGGCCGCAGCTCGTCGGCCTGCGCAACTACGCCGACGCGCTGGGCGACGCCCTGTTCCGCAACTCGCTGCTGGTGACCCTGCTGTACGTGCTCGGCTCGGCGGTGGTCGGGCAGATGGGCCTCGGCTTCGCGCTGGCCTGGAAGCTGCGCGACGCCCACCGCGGCGTGCGCCAGGCGGTCGAGGTGCTGGTGATCCTGGCGTGGATCATCCCCGGCTCGGTGGTGGCGTTCCTGTGGATCGCCTTCCTCGACGGCGAGTCGGGCACCCTCAACGCGATCCTGCCAGGGCAGGTCGAGTGGCTGCTCGACTACCCGCTGGTGGCGATCATCGTGTTCAACGTCTGGCGCGGCACGGCCTTCTCGATGCTGCTGTTCGGCGCGGCCCTGCAGGGGGTGCCGCCGTCGCACCTGGAGACCGCCAGGCTCGCCGGGGCGAGCGGCTGGCAGCAGCTCCGCGACGTGGTGCTGCCGACCGTCCGCGGGCACGTGCTGACCAACCTGCTGCTGATCAGCCTGTGGACCTTCAACGACTTCACGCCCTACCTGATCACCCGCGGCGGGCCCAGCCACCAGACCGAGGTGCTGCCGGTGTACGTGTTCCGCACCGCCATCAGCACCGGCGAGTTCGGCGCCGGCGCCGCCGTCTCCACCATCATGCTGCTGGTCAACCTGCTGATCGCCCTTGCCTACCTGCGGCTGCTCAGGGAGCGGCGCTGATGCCCGGGCCGGTGCGGGAGCTGCTGTCACGGCTGGGGCTGTACCTGTTCGTGGTGGTCGTCTCCGCCTACTTCGCGCTGCCGATGCTGTGGCTGGTGGTGACGCCGTTCTCGACGCGGCCGTCGCTCGCCGCCACCCTGCCAGGGGTCACCCTGAACAACTTTCGGGACGTGCTCGACAACCCTTACGCGCTCGCCTCGCTGCGCAACTCGCTGCTGCTCGCCGGGTACACGATCGCCCTGGTGGTGACGAGCGCGACCCTGGCCGCCTACGCCCTCAGCCGCGTGCGCCTGCCAGGCCGCGACCTGCTGCTCTACGTGCTGCTGCTGTTCAGCTCGGTGGTCAGCGGCACGGCGGCGATGGTCCCGCTGTTCCTGCTGATGTTCCAGCTCAAGCTGATCAACACCTACCTCGGCGTGACCCTCGCGCTCACCGGCGGGCTGCTGCCCGCGGCCATCTTCATCCTCAAGGACTTCACCGACGCCACCCCGGCCAGCTACGAGGAGTCGGCCAGGGTCTTCGGCGCCAGCTCCCTGCAGGTCCTGCGCGACGTGGTCGCGCCGCTGGTGCGGCCCGGACTGGCGGTGGTCGCGGTGTGGACGCTGGTGAACGTCTGGGGCAACTTCCTGATGCCGTTCATCCTGCTGCGCGACCCGGACGTCGCCCCGGCGTCGGTGGTGATGTTCAGCTTCTACACCGAGGGCGGCCAGGCCAACCTGCGCCTGCTGGCGGCCTTCTCGCTGCTCTACTCGGTGCCGGTGGTGCTGCTGTACGTGTTCGTCAACCGTCGCTACGGGTTCCGCTTCTACGGAGGGATCAAGCGCTGATGGCCGAGGTCGAGGTCAGCTCGCTCACCAAGGAGTTCCCCGGCGGCACCCGCGCGCTCGACGACCTGGACCTGCGCGTCGCCGACGGCGAGTTCTTCGCCCTGCTGGGCCCGTCGGGCTGCGGCAAGACCACCCTGCTGCGCACCATCGCCGGGCTGGAGGCGCCGACCACGGGCGCGGTCGCGATCGGCGGCAGGGACGTGACCCGGCTCCCCCCCGGCGACCGGGACGTCGCCATGGTGTTCCAGGACTACGCCCTGTACCCGCACATGACGGTGAGCGACAACGTCGCCTACCCGCTGAAGATCAAGAAGGTCGCCAAGCGGGAGCGCCAGCGCACGGCCGCGGAGGTCGGCGCGAGCCTGCAGCTCGGCGCGTTGCTGGAGCGCCGCCCCGGGCAGCTCTCCGGCGGGCAGCAGCAGCGCGTCGCCCTGGCGAGGGCGATCGCCTACCGGCCAAAGGTGTTCCTGTTCGACGAGCCGTTGTCCAACCTGGACGCGCGGCTGCGCCTCGAGGCCCGCACCTTCCTCAAGCGCCTGCAACGCGAGCTCGGCGTGACCACCGTGTACGTGACCCACGACCAGTCCGAGGCGCTGGCCCTCGCCGACCGCATGGCGGTGATGGAGGCCGGGCGGATCCGCCAGCTCGGCACGCCCGCCGAGGTCTTCCAGCGGCCGGCCAACCTGTTCGTGGCCGGGTTCATCGGCTCCACCCCGATGAACCTGCTGCCGGCGACGGTCGAGGGCGGGGCGCTGCGGCTCGCCGGGGGCCTGGTCCCCCGGCCTCCAGGGACTTCCGGTCTCGACGAGGGCGAGCAGGTCACCCTTGGGGCGCGGCCGGAGTACGTCGCCATCGGCCCGCTCGGCGACAGCGACGGCCTGCCGGGGACGGTGGCGATCCTGGAGAACCTCGGCGCGGAGCTCCTGGTCTCGGTCGAGTGCGAGGGCGCGACCGTGCAGGCGGTCGTGCCGGAGGGCCGCGAGCCCCGCGTCGGCGAGCCGGTCACGGTGCGGCTGCTGGCCGACCGCGCGCTGGTCTACCGCGGCGACGGCGAGCTGGTAGAGACTGCCCCGCAGGCAGCGCGACCGTAGGCCTGCGCTGGCGGCTGGCTCAGTCCGCGGGGCGCAGGTGGACGGTGGCGATCTCCCACGGCTGCAGCGGCAGCCGCAGGGTCCGGCCGCTCAGCGGCAGGTCCTCGCCCGGGCGGCCGAGCAGGTCGGCGCGGCGCGCGGCGCCGAACGGGCCCGTCACCGTGGCGACCGTCGCGGCCGGGTGCTCGCAGACCAGGCGCAGCTCGAACCAGTCGTCGTTCACCGGGGGGCTACCGCCCGCCGCCTGGGTTCCGGCCTCGCTCTCGAGCCCCCCGGACCCCCCTTGATCCACCGGGGGGCTACCGCTCGGCCCTGCGTGGCCACCCGCCGCCTGGGTTCCGGCCTCGCTCTCGAGCCCCCCGGACCCCCTGCGGCGCAGGCAGGAGAGGACCACGCCGTCCCCGGCGACCTCCAGGCCGGTCGCCTCGGCCGGGTGGGCAGCCCGTGCCTCGCCGCCGCCTGGCGCGGCGACCAGGTCGTGCTGGTAGCGCTCCATAGCGTCGAGGACCCCGGCCTGGTGCCATGCGCCGGCGTGCGGCATGACGGCGAGGCGCAGCTCACGGCGGCCGAGGCACTGCGCGCCCGGGGTGGGCAGCTCGGGCCCGGCCGGCTCGGTGCGCCACGGGTTGGCGTTGCGGCTGATCTGCCCGACCGCGCGCAGGACGGTCACGGCCAGCTCGCCGTCGAGCAGCTCGTACTCGGTCACCTGGTCGAGCAGGAGGGCGACGCCGCCGGCGGCGACGAAGCCGCGGGCGGGGAAGATCGGCAAGGGCACCTCGCCGTGCCCGCCCTCGGCCTCGCGGCCGCGCTCGACCACGGCGAACTGCCCCTCCGCTTCGCTCCTCGAGGCCCCCGGACCCCCCGCTGGGAGTGGCACGTGCAGGCGCAGGCGGTGGTCACGGCTCTGGTTCTCGACGCTGACGGTGAGCCGCACGAAGGGCTCGCCGGCGCGCAGCTCGACCAGGGTGGTGGTGGCCGCGGCGAGGCGCTCGGACGCGCGCGAGAGGTCGTCGGGGGCGAGGCCGCGCGGCCACTGGTACAGGCGCGCCACCTCCAGCCGGGCCCGCAGCGGGCCGGCCTCGAGCAGGCGCAGCCCGACCTCGACAGGCTCGCCGACCAGCTCGTCGGCGCCGGACGGTGGCGCGTAGTTGTAGAGGTCGCCGGCGTCGCCACCGTCCAGCAGCCGGCCGACCCCGGAGAGCTCGCGGCCGGCGGCGACCACCCGCAGGGTGCCGTCGTCGGCGGCCTCGACCGTGACCAGCCCGTTCTCCAGGCGGCGGCCGGACGCGCGGACCGGCCCCTCCGGCGCGGGCGCGGCGGCCGCCAGCGGCCGCGCCGTCGTCCAGCCGAGCGGCGGCACCGGGACGTCGGCGAGCAGGCGCCGGCGCGGCGCGCCCTCGACCTGGAACCACCAGTCGCGCCCTGGCGCGGCGTCGACCGCCTCCTGCACCTCGCGGCGCAGCTCGTCCACGTCCAGCGCCGGCGGGTCGGGGTGGTCGCCGACCTGGATGGTGAGCCGCGGCAGCCCGGGCGCGCCCGGCTGGATGCGGTGGCCGTTGACGATCGCGCCGAGCAGCTCGCGGCCGTGGATGCGGCGCCACAGCATCTCGGGGACGAGGTGGCCGGGAAGCCGCTCGGTGAGCAGCACGGCGCTCACCCTGGCTGGCTCGCTGGCCGCGGCGTCCCAGCACTCCTGGGTGGGCAGGCGGCGGCCGTCGGGCAGCTCCAGGGCGACCGCCTCCCAGGACCCGGGGACGGCCAGGTCCAGCTCGACCAGGCCGCTCCGGCGCGCCGGCGTCGGGTTCAGCACCACCGCCGTCCCGGCAGGGGCGCCGCGCGCCACCGCGGCCGCCGCCCGGTCGCGCAGGGCTCCGCCGAGCTGCTCGGCCTCGCCGAGGCGGACCAGCACCTGCGCGGCCACGGCGTCGGCACCGCAGCCGGTGACCGAGTCGTGGCCGGAGCTCTCGATCACCTTGCCCCAGGCCAGCTCGAGGAAGCGGGCCGGCCACGACCGCCCCCACAGCGCCTGCAGCGGCTCCGCGTAACGCTCCAGCACCCGCTCCGCCCGGGTGCAGGCCGCCTTCACCTCCACCCTGGCGGAGACGACGCCCATCAGCAGGTTGGCCCTGGCGCCGGAGCGCAGCTCGCCGCGCCAGCGCGGCAGCTCGCCGTCGGCGGCGCCGGCCTGGCCGGCGACGTAGGTCGCCAGGGTCTCGATGCGCATCCGGTAGCGGTCCTGGCTGCGGTTGAGCTCGTCGACCACCGCGACCAGCTCGGGCAGGGGCTCGGAGTGGTCGCTGCCGTACATGCCGAGCGGGTCGTCGTCGCCGTAGAACCGCCCCATCAGCCGCTCGAACAGCGCCAGGCGCTCGGCCAGCCGCTCCGGCAGGGCGAGCAGCGGCACCGCGTTGACGTAGCCGGCGGGCAGGTACTCGGCGCGGACCCAGGAGCCGTCCGGCGCCTCCCAGGCGAAGGCGTGGCGCTCGATGGCGGCGGGCACGCCGCGCCACAGCACGGCAGAGGCCAGGCCGGCGCGGCGCAGCACCTGCGGGAGCTGCGCGACGTGGCCGAACTGGTCGGGCAGGTAGCCGACCGGCATGGCGCCGCCGAGCGCCTCGGCACGGCGCCAGCCGCTCTCCAGGTTGCGCACGATCGTCTCGCCCGAGACCAGGAACTCGTCGTTGAGGATGCGCCAGGGCCCGAGCGCGAGCTGGCCGCGCTCGGTCAGGCGGCGCAGGCGCTGCTCGGCCTCCGGCCGGACCTCGAGGTAGTCCTCCACCGCGGCGGTCTGGCCGTCGAAGGTGAAGGCGAAGCCATGGTCGGCCTCTGCCAGGTCGAGCACGCGGTCGACCAGGTCGACCAGGCGCATGCGGAAGCGCTGGAACGGCTCGTACCACTCCCGGTCCCAGTGGGTATGGGGGACGATGTGCACGGTCCTCTGCGCTGCCATGGCCGCCTGCCTCCGCTCGCCGCCGCTGCGCCTCAACCGTACAGGCGCCCGAGCGCGGTGCGGACGCCACGCTGGTACCGCATGATGAGCCCGGCGGCGCGTCGCCGTCTCCAGGCGCCGCCCGGCAGCGACCGGGCCCGAGCAGAAAGGACGCCTTCGTGGGGCCGGACCGCGACGCCTGGGGCACCAGCAGGCACTCCCGGCTGTTCCCGGGTCCCTGGCTGGTCCACGCCGATCTGCACAACCACACCACCCTGTCGGACGGGAAGGGCGAGCCGGCCGACGCCTTCGCCTCGATGCGCGGGGCCGGCCTCGACGTGGCGGCGATCAGCGACCACAGCCGCTGGGCGACGGTGGCCGCCGGCCTGGTGGCCATGCCAGGCAACAGCGGCATCGACCGCTACGGCTGGGAGACGGCCAGGCGGGTGGCCGACGCCGCCGACGACCCGGGCGAGTTCGTCGCCATGCGCGCCTTCGAGTGGTCGAGCGCGCTGTTCGGCCACGCCAACGTGTGGCGCAGCGCCCGCTTCACCGACCCGCTGCGCAGCGGCCTGGTGGCGATGGCGCCGTTCTGGCGTTGGCTCGAGCGGCACGGCCAGGACGGCCTGGCCGGCTTCAACCACGCCGGCTCGGCGGTGCTGCGCTTCGGGCGCTTCCGCCACCGCCCCGCCGTGGCCGAGCGGGTGGTCAGCTTCGAGATCTTCAACAAGACCGACGAGCACCTGCTGTTCGGCACCGAGCGAGGCCGGCCTTCCGCGCTGGTCCAGTGCCTCGACGCCGGCTGGCGGGTGGGCCTGCTCGGGGTGACCGACGAGCACGGGAGCGACTGGGGCCACCCCGAGGGCAAGGGCCGCGCCGGCCTGTACGTGCACGAGCTGAGCCGAGCCGGCGTCTACGAGGCGCTGGCCGCCCGGCGCTTCTTCGCCAGCCGGGTCAAGGGGCTGCGCCTGGACGCGGCCCTGAACGGGGTGCGCATGGGCGGCAAGGTGCCGTTCCGGGGTGGGCCGGCGCGGTTCACCGTCGACCTCGACCGGGCCGGCTGGACCGGACGCCAGCTCGGGGTGCAGGTGCTGCGCAGCGGCCCCGGCCTGCCCACCCTCGCCGCGGCCGTGGAGGTGCGCGTGCCCGGCCCGGACGAGCCGCTGGTCGCGTTCGAGGTCGACCTCGACCCGGCGGCGGGCAGCTGGGTGGTGCTGCGGGTCACCGACCCGGCAGCCGAGGCCGGCCCACCCGCCGACGGCGAGTGGGCCGGCCTCGGCAGGGCGCTGGCCTACGCCAGCCCGTTCTGGCTGCTGCCGTCTGACCAGACCCAGACCGCGCCGTCAGCCGCTGGGCTCAGGCCACCTCCATCGGCACGCTGAGCGCGCGCCGGAAGATGTCCTCGTAGCGACTGACCATCCCCGAGACGTCGAAGCGTAGCTTCACCCGCCGGCGGCACGCGAGCGGCGACAGCTCCTGGCAGCGGTTGATCGCGGCGGGCAGCTCCCGAGGGTGGTCGCGCACGAAGCCGGTGATCCCGTCGGCCACGATCTCGCAGACGGAGCCCCTGCGCAGGGCGACCACCGGCGTGCCGCAGGCCATGGCCTCGACCATGACGATGCCGAAGGGCTCGTCCCACTCGATCGGGAAGACCAGGCAGCGGGCACGGGCCAGCAGGTCCTTCTTCTGCGCGGTGTCGGCCTCGCCGAACCAGTGCGCGTCCGGACCGAGCAGGGGCCGGACGCGCTGCTCGAAGTACTCGTGCTCGGCCGGCTCGTTGCACTTGGCGGCGACCACGATCTCCCGCCCGGCCGCCCGCGCCGCCTTGATGGCCAGGTCGGGCGCCTTCTCCGGGCTCATGCGGCCGAGGAACAGGCAGTAGTCGTCCTTCTCGGCACGGTAGGGGTACTCCTCGACCGGGATGGCGTTGTGGACGGTGCCGGCCCAGTCGAGGTGCGGTGCCTTGGACCGCTGGAAGTCGGAGATGGCCACCAGCTGGACGTAGCGGTTGAGCATCCGGTAGTACTCGGCCAGCTCGCCGGCGATGGGACCGTGGGCGGTCATGATCGCCGGGATGCCGCTGCCCCGCAGCAGCAGCGGGCCGCAGAGGGTGTGGTCGTGGACGATGTCGACGTCGCCCAGCTGGTCGATCCACTCGTAGGCGGTGAGGGCGTGGACCACCTCTGGGAAGGGAGTCCCGAGGCGATTCGTCGGCGGCTCGGCGTAGGTGGCCATGAAGCGCGCGCCGGTGTGGTCCTGGCCGGCACCGATCAGGGTCACGTGGTGGCCGCGGGCGACCAGACCCTGGACCAGCCAGAAGATCATCGCCTCGATGCCACCGTAGCCCTTGGGAGGCAGCTCGAACCAGGGTGGGGCGATCAGCCCGATGGACAGCGGGGAGCGCGCGGGTTTGTAGCGCGGTGCTGCCGGTGGGGCGACCAGGATGTCGCCGCGAGCCATGGCGCTCTTCAACACCAGGACCTCCTGTTCCGTCAGCCAAAGAGCCGACGAACGGCGCCGGGCATTGGGGGAAGGCCCAGCGGCCGATGCCGGGGGGCGGACCCGGGGGAATTCGGTCCGCGCATCGGTGGCGCAACGTTCTCATAAATCGACTCGCAATGTGGAATCGGCAGCTCGGGCACCGACCGTTAGCCCGAGGTCGTAATACCCGAAGCCGGACAACTCGTGTCTTCGCGCTTCCGGGGCTGGTAATCTGAGGGCAAAAGGTGCAGACAGTCTCTGTAGTCGTTCGTAGACTGATCATTTTGTCCTAGGATTCTGAGCAGCGAGGATGCCTGCCAAGGCCCGCTTCGGCAGCTCTTCCCAAGCGCCGGCCGCTGTATCGTCTCCGGCAATTGCCGCAGCATCAGCTTTGGGAACGGTTGCGGCGAATCTGGCGGCAGGCCGTGGCGAACCCGCCGCGAACCGCGACCGGAACCGTCAGGACCCGGTGGAGCGCTTGATCGTGGGAAGGCGGACGTACTCGCCAGGATAGATCAAGTCCGGATTGCCCGAACGAAGCCGCGCCCGGTTGGCCGCCAGCACCCGCAGCCAGTAGGCGGCCACCTCGCGGGTGCGGACCTCCGGCTCGCCGCGCCCGGTCCCGTTGGCGAGGTTGCTGCGGGCGATGCTCCACAGGCTTTCCCCGGGCGCCACCCGGTGCAGTCGCGGTCGTGCCGCCGGCGGCGGCGTAGGGGCCGGCGCGGGCGGCTGCGTGGACGGCGGCGGCTTGCTTGCCGGCGGGCGGGTGCCTGCCGGGCCGGGGACGTAGCCCGGCGGGCGCGGCGTGGTGCTGGCCGGAGCGCTGGGCGCCGGAGCGGCGCTGCCCGTTCGCGTCGTGGTGGTGGCCGCCCTGGTGGTGGTCGTCGGGGCGCTGGTGGGCAGCGGCGTGGTGGTGGACGCCGCGGTCGTGCTCGGCGGGTGGGTGGTGGTGGGCGCGGCGGTCGTGGTGGTCGGCGCCTGGGTGGTCGGCGCCTGGGTGGTGGGCGCGGCGGTGGTGGTGCTGGCCGCGGCGGTCGTCGTGGTGGCGCCGGTCGTGGTGGTGGTGGCGCCGGTCGTGGTGGTGCTGGTGGTCGACGCGGTGCTGGTGCTGGTCCCGGCCGGGGACGGCTGGTAGGAGGGCGCGCCCGGTGCGGGCTGCGTGGTGGCGGTCTCCGCCGGGGAGGGCTGGTAGCCGGGCGGGGCCGGCTCCTTGCGCGTGGTGCTGGTCGGCCCGGCCTGGGCGGCCGCCGTGGTGGCGGTCAGGGCGCGACCCGGCGGCGCCTGGGTGGTGGCGGCCACCGCCGCGCTGGTGCTCGCGCCGAGCAGCGAGGTTGCCAGCGCCACGGCCACCGCCCCGTCGGTCGCCCGCCGCACCGCGGGCAGGGTGAGCCGGGCCATCCCGCGGATCAGGGCCGGCGCCCGCGACAGGCCGGCGAGCAGGTACAGGACGGTGCTCGCCAGCAGCCACCAGGCCGTCACCAGGGCGATCTGGCGCACGACGGCGCCGAGGACGTACTCGACCGGGCTGCGCGCGAACCAGGGGCCGAGCTCACGTCCCAGGTCGCCCCATGGGATGCGCAGCGCCTGGACCTGGCCGAGGCGCTGCAGGCCGAGCACCGCGCCCACCTCGAGCAGGAGCAACGCCGGTAGCGTCAGCGCCTCGCGCAACGCTGCCGTCCGCCTGCGTACCGCCGCTCGATCGGCCGTCACGATCGCCTCGTCCGCCTCGCTCGGTGAGCACCCGCCACTGCACACGATCGGACCGCCAGTGTGCTAGGAGCCCGTCACCAGCGTCAACGCGCGGGTGCCGCAGCGCGCCTGCGGCGTCTGCCGCAGGCGCCACCGGGTCGTGCCCCGCGGGCCTGTCCGATCACCTCCCGCTCAGGCGCAGGTAGGCGCTGAGACGCTCGGCGGTGCCCGGTGCGCCGAAGTAGAAGCCCTGGCCGAGGTCGCAGCCGAGGTCGCGCAGCCTGGCCGCCTGCTCGGCGGTCTCGACGCCCTCGGCCACGGCCCGCAGGTCGAGGTTGTGGGCCAGGTTGACCACGGCCGCGACGATCGCCGCGTCCTCCGGGTCGCCGAGCAGCCCGTCGACGAAGGCCCGGTCGACCTTGACCTTGTCGACCGGGAAGCGCTTCAGGTAGGCGAGCGAGGAGTAGCCGGTGCCGAAGTCGTCGATCGCCAGGCTCACCCCGAGCGCCTTCAGCTGCGCCAGCGCGGCGGTGGTGGACTCGGCGTCCTCCATCAGCACGCTCTCGGTGATCTCGAACCAGATCGAGGCCGGGTCGACCCCGGTCTCGGCGAGCACCTCGGCCACCAGGCCCGGCAGGCTCGGCCGGGCGAACTGGCGCGCCGACAGGTTGATGTTCATGCCAAGCGGCGCGCCACCAGGACCGGCGGCGCGCCAGCGCTGGGCCTGGCGGCAGGCCTCGCGCAGCACGTAGGCGCCGATGGGAACGATCAGCCCGGTCTCCTCGGCCAGGGCGATGAACTCCTTGGGCTCGAGCAGGCCGCGGGTGGGGTGCTGCCAGCGCACCAGCGCCTCCACCCCCTCGACCTCGCCCGAGTCCAACGCCACGTTGGGCTGGTAGAAGACGCGGAACTCGTCCCGCTCGATGGCCCGGTACATGGAGCTGTGCATCGCCAGGCGCCCCCTGGCCCGCGCCCGCATGGCCTGGTCGAACAGCTCGCGCCGGTTGCCGCCGCGCGCCTTGGCCCGGTACATGGCCGCGTCGGCGTTCTCCATCAGCGCCTCCGGGCGGCACTCTTGTCCCTGCCCAAGGGCGATGCCGACGCTCATGGTCACGAACACCTCGGACTCACCGAGCGCGAAGGGCGTGGTGACCACCCTGGCGGCCCGCTCGGCGATGGTCAGGGCGTGGGTCTCGTCGGCGATCCCCTCGCACAGGATGGTGAACTCGTCGCCGCCGAAGCGCGCGACCACGTCGCCGGGCCGGACCACCTCCTGCAGGCGCCGGCCGAGCGCGATCAGCAGCCGGTTGCCGGCCTCGTGGCCGAGCGAGTCGTTGATGAACTTGAAGCGGTCCAGGTCGCAGAAGAGCACCGCGACGGCCGTCTTGGAGCGCTGGCTGCGGGCCAGCGACATGGTCGCCTGGTCGAGGAAGAAGAGCCGGTTGGGCAGGCCGGTGAGGGCGTCGTGGGTGGCCTGCCAGGCGAGCCGGGCCTGCACCTGGGAGCGCTCGATGGCGATGTCGGCCAGGTGCGCGGCCAGCTCGAGGAGCTGCCAGTCGGCCGCCTCCGGCCCCTTGGGCACGTCGTGGTACAGGGCGAGCACGCCGAGGACCCGGTCGGCGTCCGAGGCGATCACCGGCACCGCCCAGACCGCCCTGACCCCTTGCTCGCGGGCGACCCGCCCGTCGCTGCGCCAGTGCGGGTGGGCGGCGAGGTCGGTGACGATCACCGGGCCGTGCCCGTGGGCGGCGGCCCCGCTGGCGCCCGCCTCGGGCCCGACCTTGAGCGCGTCCAGCTCGGCCAGGGCGTGGCGGGCCAGGTTCGGCGCCGCCACCGGCGTGAGCGTGCCACGCTCCGCGTCGTGCAGGTAGGCGGCGCAGCGGGCACCCTCGGCCTCGGTCTCGATCACGTGGGCGAGCACGGTGAGCGTCTCGACCAGGGGCGCGTCCCGGGCGATCAGGTCGAGCACGTCGGCCTGGCCGGCGAGCCGCGCCTCGGCGCGCTTGCGCTCGGTGACGTCGCGGCAGTTGAACACCACCCCGCCCACCGACGGATCGTCGAGCAGGTTGTTGGCCAGCGTCTCCACGTGCCGCCAGCGGCCGTCCCCAGCGACCATGCGGAACTCGAAGGTGCCGCTCGACCCTCCGGGCCCGAGGTCGCCGAAGCGCCGCCTGACGTCCTTGACGTCGTCGGGGTGGACCAGGTCGAAGATGTTGTGGCCGAGCCGCCCGGCGTCGGGGTAGCCGAGCATGCGGCGCAGCGCCGGGCTGGCGTAGGTGACGCCGCCGCCCGCGTCGAGCACGATCACCATGTGCGAGGAGTTCTGCACCAGCGCCCGGAAGCGGGCCTCGGAGTCGCGCAGCGCCTTCTCCGCCCGGCGCAGCTCGAACTCCTTGGTGATGTCGCGGGTGGTGACGATCAGCCGCCGGGCGCGGCCGCCGGTGCCTGGCACGCGGGCGTAGGCGCACGACATCCAGCGAGGCTCGCCGGCCGGGGTCAGCACCCGCAGCACGGACGGCAGGCCTGCCTCGAGGCCGGCCCAGCGCTCCACCCTCGCCTCGCGCCCGTCGGCGTCGAGGGCACGCAGGCGGGTGAGGCCGCGCGTGCCGACCACCTCGGAGGCGCCGTAGCCGGTGATGCGCTCGAAGCCGGGGTTCCAGCTCGTGACCGTGCCGTCCGGGTCGATGGTGGCGATGCCGTCGGAGGTGTTGGAGAAGATCTCCGACAGCTTGGCCCGCTCCTCGATGATCGCCTCGAGCAGGTCGCCCTTCTCGACCGCGACCGCCGCCTCGCCGGCGAGGGCGGCGAGCACCGCCAGCTCGCCCTCCTCGAAGCCTTCCAGGCCGGTGCGGTTGTAGGTGACCAGCACACCGAGCGTGCGGCCGCCGGAGCGCACCGGCGCGGCCAGGCAGTTGCGCCAGCCGTCGGCCAGGAGCAGCGCGACCATGGCGGCGTCGGCGGTGCCTGGCGCCACCCGCACCGGCTGGTGCAGCTCGAGCAGGGCGGTGGCCAGGGTCGCGCTGCCCGTCGACTCCTGGAAGGCACGGTAGGAAGGCTGGCCCTCGCTCGACCGGTGCACCATGCGCGTGCCCCCCGTCCAGCCGGGACCGACCACGCGGCTGCCCGAGCCCCGGGAGGTCCTCGTCCAACTGGGGGCTACCGCTCTGCTACCCGAGCCCCCGGACGTCCCCGAGCCCCCGTCGCCCTGGTCGACCACGATCAGGTCGGCGGTCTCGGACTCGAAGCAGGCCCTGGTCTCGTGCAGGAACTCGGGGATGGCCGCGCGCGGGTCGATCGGGACGCCGAGCGCGTGCATGGCGCGCTGCATGCCCTGTAGCCGGGCACGGTCGGCGCGGACGGCTGCGTAGGCCCGGTTGGCCCAGCGCAGCAGGGCGAGCGGCAGGACGAACAGCACCGCCGCGATGGGCAGCCAGGCGTAGGCGGCCGCGAACAGCACCCCGAAGGCGAGGTTGCCCACGGTGACCGCGGCCGAGGTGCCGATCCCCGGCACCAGCGCGGCCAGGACGCCGCGGATCGGCTGCCGCCGGTTGAGGACCATCACGAGGGCGAAGGCCATGCTGTTGACCACCCAGCCCGCGGCCATGCCGACCAGCAGCGCCGGCAGGTTGCGCACCGCCGGTCCTGGCAGCGGCCGCAACTGGACGAAGACCAGGCTGGCAACGGCCGTGGTGCACATCCACTGGGCGACGTTGAAGCACGCCACCACCAGCGGGACGCGCAGCACCCGCTCGGAGAGGGCCTTGGCCGCGGCCACCGCCACCACCGCGGCCAGACCAGGGAAGGCGAGCACGAGCGGGGTGAGCGCCGCCTCGAACAGGTCGACGGCGTTCGCCTCGTCGTCGTGGACGACGCGACCGCCGCGGAAGCGGAACTTCAGCTCCAGCGAACCGGCGGTGACCAGGGCGGCGAGCAGGGCCGCCGCGGCCACCCAGTCGCCGGGCGAGCCCGGCGCGACCAGCATCGGCCTGATCCCTGCCGCGCTGGCCAGGCCGACCAGCGCCAGGCAGACCGAGGCAAGCGGGATCGAGCGGGGGACGCTGCTGCCCCCCGCCCGAGGCCCACGTGCCGCTGGTTTCGGACCCACGCCCCCTCCTCGTCCCCTACTCCCAGGCCCCCCACCAGGCCCCGCCCTTCCAGGGGGTGCCGTACCAGTACTTGTCGTTGCGCCAGTTGTTGCCTGGCCAGTCCGTGCCGTACCAGCCCAGCTGGTACCAGCGCGACAGGTACCAGGTGGTCAGGTACCAGGTGGAGGTGTTCCACTGGCCGGTGGTGTAGCCGACCGGGTCCCAGACCAGGAGCTGGGCGGTGAGCAGCCCGTTGATCAGCACCCCGAGCAGGTCGGGGTCGGTGGTGGCCGTCCGCACGGTGCCGCGGCTGTCGCTGATGCCGCCCAGCCCGCTGGAGCGGGTCAGCCCCTGGTTGGCCGTGCCCGGCGGGGCGGCGTAGGTGGCCGCGTAGGCGTCGAGCAGGCCGGCGCCGACGGCGTTGGGGTCGGTGGACACGGTCGGCTGGGTGGTGTGGACCAGCGCGTACTTCAGGCGGTCAGGGGTCATCGTGGGGTTGGCGGAAAGGACCAGCGCGGCCACCCCGGAGGCGACCCCGGCCGCCATCGAGGTGCCCGAGCCCCTGCGGTACTGGCCGTCGACGTAGTAGGGGAACAGGGTGTCGATCTGGCTGCCCGGTGCGCGCAGGGAGACGATGTGCGCGCCCGGGGTGGACACGTCCGGCTTGGCGATGCCGTCGGCCAGGGTGGGACCCCGTGAGGTGAAGTCGGGCAGCACGTCGTCGTTGTCGATCCTGCTGCCCTCGTCGTCCATCGCGCCGACGGTGACCACGAAGGGGTCGTCGCCCGGCTTGGAGATGGTGCGCGGGCCGGGGCCGCGGTTGGAGGCCGAGACGACCACCGCGATGCCGGCGGCCCAGGCCCGCTCGACCGCGTAGTTGAGCGGGTCGCGCGTGTAGGGCTGGGCGGAGTCGGTCCCCAGCGAGAGGTTGAGCACGCGGATGTCGTAGCGCTGGCCGAAGGAGACCACCCACTGGATGGCGGCGAGGACGTTGGAGACGTCGGCGGCGCCGTCCCGGCCGGCGATCTTGACCGAGAGGATGCGCGTGGCGGGCGCGACCCCCTTCCAGCGCCCGTTCGAGTCGGTGCCGTTGCCGGCGATGATGCCGGCGATGAAGGTGCCGTGGCCGTAGGAGTCGTCGCAGGTGGACTCGCCGGAGAGGTTCACGCAGGCGGCGCTCTGGCCGGTCCGGTCGTCGCTGACCCGGACGATGCGGCCTTGCAGGTCGTGCACGGCGGAGACGCCGGTGTCGACGATCGCGACCGTGACCCCGGCGCCGGTGTCGCCGGCCCTCCACACGTCGGTGGCCCGGACCACCGTGGGATAGACGGACTGGACGCTGTTGCCCGACGTCCCCGACGTTTGCGCGGCCTGCACGTGGACGCGCCTGTCCGGGGTGACGGCGGCGACGCCGGGCGTGCTGACCAGCGCGGGCAGCGCGGCGGCCGGCACGGTGGCCGCGACGCCGTTCACCAGGGGCAGCCTGCGGCTGATCCGCCCTCCGGCGCGGCCGACGGCCCGCTCGGCGGCACGGCTCCCGGGTGTGGAACCCTGGACGATCACACGGACCAGCAGCCGCCCGGTGGCGGCGGCGCGCGAGACGGTTGCGGTTGACGTTGACGTTGACGTGGCGCGCGGCGCAGCGGCGCCGCCGAACGGCTGCGCGGCTGCCAGGGCGAGCATCGCCGCGAGGGCCGCAGCGGCAGCGGCGCGCGGGTACGACCAGGGGCGACGGAGCGTCATCCCCCACCTCCTGCTTCGTCGAAGCGGACCAGACCCCACCTGTGGCCCGCGAGCGCGAAGACGGTCGTCCCGCCCAGCTCCGGTAGCGGCTCGAAACGCAACGGCGCGCCCGGCCCGCGCGCGGCAGGGGGATGGCGCCGCGGATCCACGAACCGGAGCATACTCGTTACCCGGTCATACCTTCCTAATCCCCTATGCGTATTTAAACACTAAATCTCGAATCTACGTCAAAATACTGACGAAAATCTCGACATAAACGCAAAGTGCGCACCGGTCTAGCGTCGCTAGGCGGCGGGAATGGCCCGATCGGGCCGGGGAGAGGACGGCGACGGCGCTCAGCCGGCCAGGCCGCCGCTGCCGTTGTTGGTGCCCGAGTTGTCCACCGCGAGCCGGCGCGGCGCCACGTCGCGCTGCATGGCGAAGGTGGCCGCCTCGAGCTTGGAGTGCATCTCCAGCTTCTGCAGGATGTTCTGCACGTGGGTGCGGACCGTGTGTGGGCTGATGAACAGCTCGCGGCCGATGCGGGCGTTGTTCCAGCCACGCCCGAGCAGGGCGAGCACCTCCCGCTCGCGCGGTGACAGCCGGTTCAGCGGCGAGTCGGCGTTGCGCTCGCCGAGGTCGAGCAGGCGGCGGAAGAGCTCGGGCAGCATCGCCCTCGGCACCACGCCCTCGCCGTCGAGCGCGGCCTGGACCGCGCGGAGCACCGTGCGGGTGCCGCTCTTCTTGCCGACCACGCCGACCGCGCCGGAGCGCACGGCGCCGAGCAGCAGCTCCAGGTCCATCTCCTGGGCGAGCACCAGGACCTTGGTGGTCGGGTCGCGGCCGAGGATCTCCTCGACCAGCGGCGGCCTGGCGACCAGGGCGAGCTCCGCGTCGACCAGCACGAGGTCCGGCTCCAGCCGCGCGACCGCGCTCGTCACCTGGGCCGCCGTCGACCCCGAGCCGACCACGTCGTGACGCCCGTCACGTTCGATCAGCGCCTGCAGCGCCTCGTTGAACAGCGGCTGGCAGTCCGCCAGGTATACCCGAGCCACGGCTCCTCCTACTCCTGCTGGCCCACAGCGGCGGCGACGCCCAGACCGCCGGCGCCCTGCCGGCCGCCTCTACGATGCCGCACCGTGACCACCAGCCCCTAGCGCCGGTCGCGGTAGGTCCACTACGGCGCCTGGCCGATAGCGCATTCGGGGACGCGAGTCGGCCGCGAGCAGCCACCCGGCCCCATCCTCATGATCGGCGGGTGGCGCGCTGGCTCTAGCGTTATGGGCTGGACCAGGGATCGCAAGTAGTCAGTTCTCCGGATGAGGACGGTGCTGCAAGTGACGTACTGTGACCTTGGCGCCGCGACCCTCCCGCCATTCCGGCGGGCAGCCGGTCGCCGCCACCGCCGCACGGCTGTGGGTCCGGTCCTCGCGTGCGACACGCGATACCCAACGGAAGGTGCGTCGTGAGCTCTTGGCATGGTGAGCACGGAACAGATCCGCTTGCGCTGCTCGTCCACGAGGCGATGCGCAGGCAGGCCGCCGCACGCGGCGCGGGCGCAGGAGGCTGGCCAGGTGGCCACGCGACGGGTGGCACCGTCGTGCGGCTGGCGCCGCCCCTGACCGGCAGGGCCGATGAGCCCGCCGGCGCGGCGCGGATCGACGACCACGGGCGAGAGCGCTGATGAGCGAGGAAACCATGGGGGGCACGATCACGCTGGTGCTGGCCGACGACCACGCGGTGTTCGCCGAGGGTCTCGGCATGGTGCTCGACGCCGAGGAGGACCTCCAGGTCCTCGGGGTGGCCGCGGACGGCGCCCAGGCGCTCGAGCTGTTCGGCCAGGACCCGCCGGCCGTCCTGCTGCTCGACGCGCACATGCCCCGCACCGACGTCGCCGCGGTGCTGCGCGAGGTCAAGCAGCGCGCGCCCGGGACCAAGGTGCTGGTGCTCTCGGCCGACACCCGCAGCGAGACGGTGAACACGGTGATCGAGGCCGGCGCGGACGGCTTCCTCGCCAAGGACGTCTCGAGCCCCCAGGTCGCCACTACGATCCGCAAGGTGGTCGGCGGCCACGACGGCCCGATCACCACGCTGCCGTCGCGCCCGACCCGCGACCCGGGCGTCGAGCTGCTGGTCCGCACCCTGAGCGCGCGCGAGCGCGAGATCCTCGGCTACCTGTCCGCCGGCTGGTCCAACCGGCGCATCGCCGAGCAGTGCTTCCTGTCGCTCAACACGGTCCGCACCCACGTGCAGAACATCCTGGTCAAGCTCGGCGTCCACTCCAAGCTCGAGGCGGTCGCCTTCGCCCTCGAGCACCAGGTGGTGGAGGCTCACGGGCGCGCGTCGCGCAGCTTCTAGTACCGAGCGGCGCGAGCGTCCCGAACGCTCCCCGAGCGGCGGAGGGCGCACACGATCGGGTAGTTTGTCGTCCGTCGTGGCGGTGTACGCCTGGGGGGCAAGCGACCGGGAGGAGAGGGAGAAGATGCGAGGCAAGTCCGGACTGGCGCTCGGGTTGGCCATCGGCTACGTGTTCGGCACCAAGGCCGGTCGGGAGCGTTACGAGCAGCTCGGCCAGTCGGCCAGGCGGTTCGCTGCCGACCCCAGCCTGCAGCGGCTCCAGAGCGAGCTCGGCGGTCTGTTCAACGCGTCGAGGCAGCAGCTCACCGCGACCGTCGAGGGCAAGGCCACACGGGCGGCGGAGAAGGTCGAGGAGGCGCGCGAGCGCCCGTCGGCCGGCGCGACTCCTGCGGGCAACAGCACCGCCCGCACCCGCACGAGCCGTTCGAGCGGCGGCAGCCGCTCGTCCGGGTCCGGGTCGCGCTCGTCAGGCAAGAGCGGCGAGTCCTGAGCACGCGGCCATCGTCAGCGGCCCGGGTCCCTCGGCGGTGAGGCAATCACGCGGTCGCCGGCACGCCCGTCGGGCTCCCCGGCCGGCTCAGGCGGCACGGCGGCGCCGGCCCCCCTTGCCCGCAGCTCGAGCTCGTTGTTCAGCTCAGCCCCCACGAGCACCACGAACGACGACAGGAACAGCCAGATGAGCAGGACGATAACCGCCCCACGGACGCCGTAGGTGCGGTTGTAGTTGCCGAAGCTGTTCACGTACAGGGAGAAGAGCGCCGAGCCCAGCAGCCACAGCGCCGTCGCCAGCAGCGACCCCCAGCTCAGCCAGCGCAGCTCGGCATCGTCGCGGTCGGGCGCGTAGCGGTACAGCACGGCGAGGCCGGCCAGCATCAGCCCGGCGAGCAGCGGCCACCTGACGACGGCGAGCACCACCCGGCCGACCGGTCCCAGCATCCCGGTGACCACCGGCAGCACCACGATGATGCCGACGGCGACCGCCATGGTCACGATCGCGCCGAGGGTGAGCAGCAGGGCCAGGCCGCGCAGCCGCAGGAACCTGCGTGTCTCGACGCAGTCGTAGGCGACGTTGATGCCGGCGATCATCGCCCGCATGCCGGCCGAGGCGGCCAGCACGGCCGCCAGGATGCCGAGCACCGCACCGAGGCTCAGCCCCCTGCCGGCGCTGTGGGTGAGCGCCTCGAGCTGGCCGGTCAGCGTCTGCCTCGCCTGCCTTGGCATCACGTCGGCCAGCCGCTGCACCTGGGCCCTCGCGGTCTCGGGCTCGGCCACCAGCCCGTAGATCGAGATCAGGGCGATCAGCGCCGGGAAGATGGAGAGCATGGAGTAGAACGCCACCCCCGCCGAGAGCAGCGAGACGTTGTCGTCGCGGACCTGGCCGCGGACCCGCAGCAGGACGCCCTTCCAACCCGTCACGCCGGTGGTCTGGCGGGCGGCGCGCAGCGACCTGGTCATTCCCAGCCCTCCTCGGCGACGCGAGCCGGGCGTACTCGCCGCCGCCCTGCCAGACTGGTTGTGTCACATCTTCGAGCAGTAGGTTGCAGCCAAGCTGCTGATCCGCGACTGGAGCCCTGATGCCGGCCAGAATGCCCAACCGTCCAGAGTTCCCGCTCGCCGCCAGCGCCAAACCGGTCAAGCTCGATGAGCTGCGACGATCCCGCCGGGACCTGCTGCGCCTCGCGGCCGGCGGAGCCGGCGCCCTCGGGCTGTCGGCGCTGCTCGCCGCGTGCAGCGGCAGGGGAAGCACCCCCACCAAGCAGTCGTCCAGCCCCGCCGGCTCCATCGGCGCGGTCGGCGAGGGCGCCACCCAGCTCTCCCTGATCAACGCCCAGAGCAAGCTGACCACCGGCAGGCAGCTGTTCACCTTCGGCCTGTCCACGCCGGACAACAACCTCGTCAGCGAGGGCAAGCCCCAGGTCTGGGCGGCCAAGGACGAGACCAGCAAGGCGCTCGGCCCGTTCCCGGCCAAGTGGCTGATGATGGACGCCTACGACAAGACCGGCGACAAGTCGCCCCGCTCCCCGCTGGTCGGCTTCTACGCCGCCGAGGTGGAGCTTCCAGGCACCGGCAACTGGCTGGTCGCTGCCGTGGTCGACGAAGGCGGGCGGCGCGGCGTCGGGCGTGGCGCCGTGCCCGTCGTCGACAAGGTGGTCGCCCAGGTCGGCAGCAAGGCGCTGGCCGTTCCCACGCTCGTCGCCAAGGGCACCAGCGACCTGGACAAGGTGTGCACCCGCAACCCGCCATGCCCGATGCACGACATCTCGCTCGACCGGGCGATCAGGTCGGGCAAGGCGACGGCGGTCTCGTTCTCGACGCCGCTGTTCTGCTCCAGCCGCATGTGCGGGCCGGCGGTCGACGAGCTGCTCCTGGCCGCCCGTGACGTCGGCGGCAAGGCCAACTTCGTCCACGTGGAGATCTACCCCAACGAGGAGAACCCGTCGAAGCCCGTCAAGGCGTTCACCAAGTGGGGCTTCGACAGCGAGCCGTGGACCATCGTGATCGACGCCAAGGGGGTCGTCCGCGCCCGCTTCGAGGGCCCGGTGACCGCGGCCGAGATCACCGAGGCCCTCCACCCCCTGCTCGGCTGACCGGGGTCGGGCCGAAGCGTCCGCCGCCCATGACGCGGCGGTACAGCGACGGCAGCAGGACGCGGACGACCGGGAAGATGGCGTAGGGGCGCGGCACGTAGCGCTCCGGCCGGCGCTTCAGCGCCGTGTCCACGATCGCGTCGGCCACCTTGTCGTCGCGTGAGACCAGCCAGCGGGTCGCGCGCCGTTCCAGCAGCTCGCGCTGGGGGAAGCCCTCGGTGGCGACGAAGCCGGGCAGCACCAGGGCGACGTGCACGCCGTGGCGGCGCTGCTCGGGGCGGATCGAGTCGGTCCAGGCGATCAGGGCCGACTTGCTGGCCGAGTAGTCGCCCCGGTACGGCATGGAGATGCGCCCGGCCACGCTGGCCACGTTGACGACCGCGCTCGGCGCCGAGCGGCGCAGCAGCGGCAGCAGTGCCTCGGTGAGCCGCACCTGGGCGCCGAAGTTGAGCGCCATGGTGGCCAGCACGCCGGCCGAACCGGCCTTGTCGAAGGCGCCGGTGCCGGAGGCGCCGGCGTTGTTGACCAGCAGGTCGAGGCGGCCGTGCTCGCGCTCGACCCGCTCGGCCACGGTGGCGGGCGCGTCCGCGTCGGTCAGGTCGACGGCGATCACGGTCGCGCCGCCCAGCTCCTCGGCGAGCGCCTGCAGCCGCTCGCGCCGCCGCGCGACCAGCACCAGGCGCGCCCCGGGCTCGCGGGCCAGGCGGCGCGCCGTGGCCGCGCCGATGCCGCTCGACGCACCGGTGACCAGCGCGATCATTTCCTCACCTTCCAGTTCAGCTTCAACGTCCGACCGTGCCGGCCGGCTAGCCCTGGTGCTCGCGGGCGTGTGCGGCCAGCCCTTCCACGATCCGCTCGCCGACCTGGTCCACCGAGCCGATCCCGTCGACCTGCACCAGCAGCCCGCAGCGCAGGTAGTAGTCCGCCAGGGGCCTGGTGTCCTGCAGGTAGGAGTCGATGCGGCGCTGGATCGCCTCGGCGTCCTCGTCGTCGCCGCGGTCCTCGATCCTGGCCCGCTCGGCCACGCGCCGGTGCAGCTCCTCGCTCGAGATGCGCAGCTGCACCACCGCCTGCAGGGGCGCACTGCGCGCGGCGAGCTGCCGGTCCAGCGCCTCGGCCTGCGGCACCGTGCGCGGGAAGCCGTCGAGCACGAAGTCCTCGGCGCAGTCCGGCTCGGCCAGGCGCTCGGTGGCCATGGCGATCACCACCTCGTCGGGCAGCAGCTCGCCTCGCTCCATGTGGACGCGCGCGGTCCTGCCCAGCTCGGTGCCTCGATCGACGTGTGCCCGCAGCAGCTCGCCGGTGTCCACGTGGGCGCCGCCAAACCTGGCCGCGAGCCGCCTGCCCTGGGTGCCCTTGCCGGCTGCCGGCGGGCCCAGCAGGACCATCCGCATCTCGACTCCCTGTCGCCACTCCCCCGCCGGCACCCTTGGCCGACACTCCGAAGGCGGGACCTCGCGTCGCCGGACGGCCCGGGCGCGCCCGCACTCAACCATGCCCCCGCCCGGGGCGGCAACGCCGCGCGCGAGCGTCCCAATGCGCTGGCGGCAGTGAGCTTCGGCCGGTATCCTTCGACTCGCTCCGACCTGGTGATCGTAGCTCAGTTGGTTAGAGCGCCGGGTTGTGGTCCCGGAGGTCGGGGGTTCGAATCCCCTCGGTCACCCCAAGGTCGCGTCGCTTGGCTGCCCGACCAGACGGTCTGGTAGCCTTCGCGTCCGCGCGCCGCTAGCTCAATTGGCAGAGCAGTGCCCTCTTAAGGCAACGGTTCGGGTTTCGAGTCCCTGGCGGCGCACCACCGAAACCCGCAGGTGAGGCCCGGTGTTCAGCCGGGCCTTCGTCGTTGCCTGGGTTGTTCTGGGCCGTCTCTGGGCCGTCGCGCGCCGGCGGGTCGGCGGCCCGAAGCGGCACCACGACCGCCGTGGCGGCTTCCTTGCGGCCTTCGGCCAGCATGGCGTCCAGGCGGTCGCGCAGCTCCTGGTCGTGTCCCTCGAACAGGTGGCCGTAGCGGTCCAGCGTGAACGCCACCGAGGTGTGCCCGGCCCGGACGCTGACCTCCTTGGGATTGGCGCTGGCCGCGATCCACAGCGCCACCGCGGTGTGGCGAAGGTCGTGCGGGCGCAGCGGCGTCAGGCCGGCCGCCCGCACCGCCGGCAGCCAGACCTTCGTCCGGAAGTTGGAAGGGCGCAGCACGCCGCCCTTCTCGGCCGTGAAGACGTGCGCATCCGCCGGGCCGACCGGCCCGAGGTGCGCGGCCAGCTCCTCGACGACCGCACGCGGGAGTCCCACCGTGCGCCGCCCGGCTCGGGTCTTTGGTGGTCCGATGAAGAGCTTGCCCCTGACCTCGACGACGATCTCTGCCACGTCCACCGTGCCCCGTAGCAGGTCGACTCGCCGCCGGCGCAACCCGGCCAGCTCCCCGATCCGCAGGCCCCCGTAGGCGCCCAGCAGCACCAGCGCCCGGTAGCCCGGGTCGATCGCGTCGGCCAGGCGGGCGACCTCCGCTGGCGTAAGAAACCGCATCTCTTCTCGCTCCACCTTGGGCAGCCGCACGGCCCGGCAGGGCGAGCGGGCGATCATGTCCGCGTTGACGGCAGCGGTGAGCGTGCGCCCGAGGAGCTGGTACGCCTTGACCACCGTGGCCGGCTTGAAGCCCCGCCCGGACAGCTCGGCGACCCACGCCTGGACGTCCGGCTGGCGGATCGCGGCCAGCGGGGTCCCGCCGAAGCGCGGCAGCACCAGCGAGTTGAAGTAGGCCTTGTCCCGCGCCCGGGTGGAGGGCCGCAGGTCGGCCGCGGTCGTCCACCATGTCTCGAGCCAGGCCGCGAAGGTGACCTTGCCTCGCGTCGGGTCGGTCCAGGTTCCTTGCAGCTTGCCGCTCTCCACCGTGGCCACGAACCGCTCGGCGTCCACCTTGCGGGAGAAGCTCTTGGAGCGCTCTTGCCCGTTCGGGTCGATGTAGCGAGCGCGATAGGCCACCTGACCCCGGTTTCTGCCGCATCTCTGGCAGCTCCCCGCTCGGAACGGGCCACCGCAGGTCCGGCAGCGGACCCGCCGCTCGATGTGCGCCATGCCGCGCTCCTCTCCAGCCTACAGCTCGAAAGCGTACGACGCGCTCAGGACGCAACGAGGGGCACGAGCCGCTCGTCGGCGCGCTGGTGCCCTGCGCGGGTACAGCTGATCCCCCGGAACGTCACGCTGCTGCCAGGGCCGAGGACGATGCCCACGGCGGGCTCGGTCCAGCAGGACCGAGCCGCATCGGCAAGATTCGCTTGAGCGGAACGCCGGCAGGGACGGACAAGTGCTCGGTCGCGTGCCGGACCATGGACAGGCCTCCCTGGCAGAAGGGTACGGTCCGGACAGGTAGTATTGTCCGGGTGTTCAAGCCGTACCGACTGGTCTGTAAGGGACAGAACCTCGTTCGACGATTGGCCGTCCAACGTCGAACAGTTCGGTGAGTGACGAACAATGCAGCCTGGCTCCACTCCCCGTCGCGGCACGCCGCTCCCGCGGGGACGCCTCCCCAACCAGCTCGACCCGAGCAGCTCGGCGGCGGCCCACTTCGGCGCCGAGCTGCGGGCGTTGCGGCTCGACGCCCGGCTGACGATCAAGGCCCTCGGCAAGCTGATCGGGTTCTCGCCTACCCGTATCTCCGAGGTGGAGAACGGCAAGGGCAAGCTCTCGCGCGAGTTCGTCGAGGCGTGCGAGCGCATCCTGCCAGCAAACGGGGCGCTCATCACCCTTTTCGAGTCAGTGGTCGAAGAAGAGACCGCCGCGCGACACGCCAGGCTGGCCAGCCGGCGCAGGAGCCAGCACGCTGAGCGTCCCGCGGCGACCCCTGTACAGTCGTCCGAAATGGCGGCCAGCGTGGAGCCCGCCAGCTCCCACCTGCTGCTTGGACCCCAGGGGGTGGCCACCTCGAACAGACGCCAAGCGCTGCGTACGGGAGGGATGGTTGCCGGCGCCGTCGTCACCGGCAAGCTGCTTGAGCTGCTTGGAACCGAGCCGTTGGCGATGACCCGCGCGCTGCGCACCGCGACCGTGGACGGCGCCGAGCTCGACTACCACGAGGCGACGGCCGACCGGTACATGGTCGACTACGAGGCGTCCGGGCCGGTGCTCCTCCTCGCCCCGGTCCTGGAACACTTTCACGCGGTGCGCCGGCTGGTCGAGGACCGCCAGCCCATCGCCTACCAGCGTCGGCTGTGCCGCGTCGGCGCCAAGCTCGCCACCCTGCTGGGAATCTTCGCCTACGAGGACCAAGCCCGCTCACGCGCCTGGTTCCACGCCGCCCAGCGGGCCGCCCACGAGGCCGACGACAACATCCTGAGCGCCTGGGCGTTGGTCAAGGAGAGCCTGCTACCCACCTATGGCGGCGACCCCAAGGAGGCATTGGAGCTGCTGGACAACGCCGCGCACCTCGCCGGGCGGAGCCCAAGCGTCGCGACCGCCATGGCCGCCGCAAGCCA
>WNGE01000403.1_pt1 | contig 55873 bp, 45 predicted proteins | sample 5400651 | NCBI WGS metagenome assembly WNGE01 (sample SAMN13153370, study PRJNA577476) | soil metagenome | isolation source: 60 cm soil or saprolite under grassland replicate 2 | place: USA:California | collected 2016-06-15 | reverse complement strand
GGCGTCACGCGGCGCAGGAAGCCGGCCACCGTCTCCTCGTATCGCTGCGGGTCCACATTCCACGACCGGGTGTGCCCGCCGCCGGCGGTCTCCATGATCTCCACGAGGTCCGGCCGCAGGCGGGCGAACAACCGGGCCGGCCGGGGACCGACGACGAGGTCGTCGACGTCCTGGATGAGCAGCGTCGGTACCCGCAGCGAACCCACGTGCCGCACCTGGTTGAGGTCGGCCAGCCGGTGTCCGATCCGCTGCTCGACCAGGCGCATCGCGGCCCAGCCCAGCGGCGCGGGCAGGTTGCGGCGACGGGCGTTGAGCTGCAGCGTAGCGGTCCAGTCCAGCGCCGGGCAGTCGAGCACGAGTGCCCGCACCGACGACGCCAGCTCGGACCGGCGGGTGACCATGAGGGCGGCCGCGCCGCCCATCGACCAGCCGTACAGGATGACGTTGGAGGCGCCCCGCGACAGGGCGTAGGAAACGGCTGCCGCCACGTCGCGCCACTCGCTGGCGCCGAGGTGGTAGCGGCGGTCCGGGCTCGGCGGTGCGCCCTCGTCGTTGCGGTAGGAGACCACGAGCGTGGGCAGCCCGACTGAGGACAGCAGGGGCAGCACGCGCAGCGCCTCGGTCCGGCTGCCGCCTCGGCCGTGCACCGCCACGATCCAGGTGGACGAGGACCCGGGCAGCAGCCACGCCGGCATCGGGCCCAGCTCGCCGGGCACCGTGACCTCGTCGAAGTCCAGGCCGTGCGCCGTCAGGGGATCGCCGTCGAAGACCGCGCTGCTCGCGTACCCCCGGATGCCGGACTGCAACGTGCCGCGCGTCACCTCCGTGACCTCGCGCACGATGGTGGCCTTGTGTTTGCGCACGATGGCGCCGAGGCGGGCGTGCCCGGCCGGCCAGATGAACCCGAAGGGGACGTCGCGTTCGGTCTCCTCGGTGTGCGGCAGCACCACGACCGAGCCGTCGAAACCCCGCACCTCCAGCGGGTACTCGCGGGGCCGCGCCTCGACGACCTGGTTGGCGAAATACCACCCGGCGCTGGCCGTGCTGGTCGGCACGAGCACGGCGAGACCCGCCAGCCCGTACGCCGTGCGGCGGGGCCAGCGCCGGACCGGTGGAACGAGTTCGGTGCTCATCGTGGAATGAGAGTAAGCACCGATGCCTCGGGCGGACAGGCGAACCGGACGGGAGCCGTCGGATGTGTCCCCAATCCGGCTGACACGTGCAGCCAGGAGTCCGAGTCCGGCCAGCGGTGCAGCCCTTTGGCCATCCGCCGGTCCAGGCCGCAGTTGGTGACCAGGGCGCCGGCGAACGGTACGCACACCTGACCGCCGTGGGTGTGCCCGGCGAGCAGCAGCTCGAACCCGTCGGCGGCCATCGCGTCGAGCACGGCCGGCTCGGGGGTGTGGGTGAGGGCGACGTGCAGGTCAGCCGTCGGGTCGGCGGGCCCGGCGACCGAGGGGTAGTCGTCGCGGCCCACGTGCGGGTCGTCCGCGCCGACCAGCTCGATGGTGCGGCCGCCGGCCTTGATCGTGGTACGCGCGTTGTCGAGGTCGGCCCAGCCGGCACCCGTGAAGGCGTCCCGCAGCTCCTCGGCGGGCAACGGGGCACCCTGCACGTACTCCCGGTCACTGCGGAAGTACTCGAAGGGGTTTTTCAGGACGGGGCCGCGGTAGTCGTTGGAGCCGAACACGAAGGCACCCGGCCGGTCGAACAGTGGACCGAGCGCTCGGACGACCGCCGGCACCGCGTCGACGTGCGCCATGTTGTCGCCGGTGACCACGACGAGGTCGGGGTCGATCGCGGCCAGCTCGGCCACCCAGCGCTGTTTGCGGTGTTGGCCGGGGGTCAGGTGCAGGTCCGAGATGTGCAGGATCCGCAGGGGCTCCGCGTCCGGGGCAAGCACCGGCACGTCGTAGCGGCGCAGGGTGAACAGGTTGCGCTCGATCAGCGACGCGTAGGCGAGTGTGGTGGCGCCGAGGAGCGTCGTGCCCGTGAGTACCCGGCGCAGGGTAGGTCGCTTGGCCATACCCGCCAGGTTATCGGGCGGCGATCTCGGCCCGCCTTGGGTAGCTTTTGCGGTCATGAGCGCCATGAAGGCACGGCTGGAAGAGGACATGCGCGCCGCGATGAAGGCGCGTGACGAGCTGGTGACCTCGACGCTGCGGATGGCCATCGCCGCGGTGCGTAACGCCGAGGTGGCCGGCAGCGCGGCACGCGAGCTGAGCGACGACGAGGTGCTTTCGGTGCTGACGAAGGAGGCCAAGAAGCGCCGGGAGGCGGCTACCGCCTTCGCGGACGCCGGCCGCGCGGAGCAGGCGAGCAAGGAGCGGGCCGAGGAGGAGGTGCTCGCGCGATACCTGCCGTCGCAGCTGTCCGACGAGGAGCTTGCCGAGATCGTCGCGCAGGCGCTCGCCGGCGGCGGCTTCGCCGGCCTGAAGAGCATGGGTCCGGCCATGAAGGCGGTTCAGGCCGCGGTGGCCGGCCGGGCCGAGGGCGGCCGGGTCGCCGCGGAGGTGCGCCGGCAACTCGCGCAGTAACGCGATGGCCGGGAGGAGGCTTCCCTCCTCCCGGCCATCCGGTGCTGCCGCTCAGCCTGGTGGCGGGCAGAGCCAGGGGAACTTCTTGCAGCGCGGATCCTGGTTGGGCGGGGTGGGGCCGGGGCCCGGGCCGCCGCCACCCCCGCCGGGTCCGCCGCCGCCCCCGCCGCCTTCCCTGCCCTTGCTGATGAACAGCACGACGACGCTGTTGCGGCTGGCGTCACCGCTCGGCTCGGTCTTCGCGACCGTGCCGGCGGGGCAGTCGGAGCTGATCGGGTTGTCGTCCCTGGTGACGGCGAAGCCGGCGCCCTCGATCATGCGGCGGGCGTCTTCGGGCGACTTGCACTTGACGTTGGGGATAGCCGACCGCTTGCCGAACGCGATCTCCTTGGTGGGGGGCGTGAAGTTCTGCGCCGGCTTGTCTGCCATCGCGTCGCGCAGCGAGTACTCGACGGCCTTGTTGGCCACGGCGTGCGGGTCGCCCAGGTCGCGTTCGAGCCGGTTGGTGAGCGGGAAGTCGGTGTCGGCGACGATGCCCGCCATGGCCACCTGCTTGGTCATCGCGACCAGCGACGCGGTCTTGTTGCCGTCGGTGGTGCCCGTCTTGCCGGCGACCGGCCGCCCGACGATGCCGCGGACCTCGCGCGCGGTGCCGTCGTCGCACTTGCCGAACGCCGACTGGTCGCCCAGGGGGCAACGGGCCGCGTCGATGGCGGCGCGCGCCACGTCGTCGCGGACGACCGAGCGGCATTGCGGCTTGGCGACATCGAGGGAGTTGCCGTTGATGTCCTTGATGTCGACGACCGGGGTCGGCGTGCAGTAGTTGCCGTCCGCGGCGAGCGTCGCGTAGGCGTTGGCCAGGTCGAGCGGGGTGGTGGCGCTCACGCCGAGTGTGAACGGGCCCCACATGCTGGCCATGCTGGGGTTGTTGGCGAACTCGTAGTCGCTCGGCGCGCCCGGCTGGCCGTGCGCCCGGAACTGGACGCCCAGGCGCTTGGCGACGTCGACGGCGTTCTCCGCACCGGCCCGCTCCTCCAGCGGAATGAAGAAGGTGTTGACGGAGCGGCCGAAGCCGCTCCACATGTTGCGGGGACCGTTCATCCAGCTCGGGTTGGCGTTGACCACGCAGTACTTGCTGGTGCCGGGACAGGCCGCCTCGCCCTTGCTGTCCACGATGTACTTCGACTGGTAGGGGGAGACCGCGTTGATGCTGTAGTCCAGCGGCATGCCCCTTTCGAGGGCCGCCACCATCGTGAAGATCTTGAACGTCGAACCGGCCTGGTAGCCGTTGATGTCTCCGCCGCCGGTCAGGATCGGGGCGGTGGTGCGGGGGTAGTTGCCCTTCTGGCCGCGCTTGCCCGGGTTGGTGTTGGGCCCGTTCTGCGACTGGTCGTTGCTGAAGATCCGGTTGGTGGCGAGGCCGAGCACCTGGCCGGTGCCGGGCTGCACGGACGCCACCATTACCGCGTACGGGCTGTTGGTCGGCAGGTATTTGTCGACGTTGCGCTTCATCCCCGCCTGGGTGCTCATGTCCAGCGAGGTGATGATCTTGTAGCCGCCGCTCTTGAGCCGGTTCTCCCGCTCGTACGCGTCGTTGCCGAACGCCGGCTGGCTCAGCCACCAGCGGTGGAAGAAGTCGCAGAAGAACCCGGCGCCCAGGTCCTCGCGGGTCATCGACGCGCACCCCTCCGGGGAGCGCTGGCCGATGATCTTCAGCTCGGCCTTCCTGGCCTCGTCGGCCTGCTGCGGGTTGATGTACTTCAGAGTGACCATCTGGCGCAGCACGTATTCCCGCCGGTCGAGCGCGGCGGCCCGCTTGTCCGGGCTGTCGGGGTCGGCCGGGTCAAACGAGCTGGGCGCCTTCACCAGGCCGGCGAGCAGCGTGGCCTCGCCGAGCGTGAGGTCCTTGGGGTCCTTGCCGAAGTAGACCTGGCTGGCCGCGAAGATGCCGTAGGCGCCGTGGCCGAAGCTGGAGATGTTGAGGTAGCGCTCCAGGATCTGCTGCTTGTTGTACTTCTTCTCGATCGCGAGAGCGAACTTCATCTCGCGCAGCTTGCGGGCCGGTGTCTGCTCGGTCGCCGCGACGATCTCCTCGTTGGTGCGGGCGGAGTAGGCGAGCGCCTGCCGCACGTATTGCATCGTGAGCGTCGATGCGCCCTGGGAGACCTGGCCGTCGGAGTTGCGGTTGGCGACGGCGGCCCGGGCCACGCCCTTCATGTCCACGCCGTGGTGGAAGTAGAACCGGGCGTCCTCGGCGGCCACGATCGCCTGCTGCATGACCGGGGCGACCTGGTCCAGGTGCACGTCCCGGCGGTTCTCGTCGTAGAGCATCGCGAGCAGCGTCTTGGCGTCGGACGCGTACATGTACGAGATCTGCGGCGGGGGCAACTCGACCAGCCGGGTGGGCAGGTGCTCGAAGGCGTCCGCGCTCGCCTTGGCCGCCAGACCGGACATGGCGACGATCGGGAACGCCGCTGCCGCGACCACCACTCCGGCGAGCAGGCCGCAGATGAGCAACGACGCGGCGTTGGTCAGCACGCTTCGGTCGCGCTTGCGGATCCGGGTCACGGGCACAGGGTACGCGACCAGGCAATGGGCCGCGTCCTGACCGGACGCCGCCTCGTTGCCACAGACACGGGACTCTCCCCGTACCTCGTTTCATCTGCGCTGATCGTCCCGATCCGCGTGCCGGCCGTCAGCGCCCAAGTTCGTGGCTGCCCAGTGCGCCGCCGACCGCCCGCAGCCCGTCGAGATCGTGCACGTCGGCCGCCTGCGCCGGCACCTCCACGACCGGCACCCGCGGGTGTGCGTCGACGAACCGTACGGCGACACCCGCCTGGCGGGACCGCTGCTCCACCAGCGCCGCGTGCACCCGCATCGTGTCGGCCGTCATGTGGTGGCCGCCCATCTCGTCCAGGCGTACCGCGGCCGCGCGGGCCGTCCCGGCGCTGATCGCCGGCGCCGCCACCGTCGTCACCCGGTTGAGGACCAGGCCCGCGAGCGGCATGTCCTCCTCGTCGAGGCGATCGGCGAAAAACGCGGCCTCCCGGATGGCGTCCGGCTCCGGCGCCGCCACCACCAGAAACGCGGTCTCCCGCGCTTTCAGGATCTGGTACGTGCGTTCCGCGCGCTCCCGGAACCCACCGAACATCGAGTCCAGCGCCGCGACAAACGTCGACAGATCAGTCAGCAACTGCGTACCCAGGATTTTTGTCACCGCACGGGTGAACAGCCCGAACGAGGCCGACGCCAGCTTGAACATGCTGCGCCCGCCGGCCCGCGCCGGGGCGAGCAGCATTCGCAGCATCCGGCCGTCGAGGAAGCGGGCCAGCCGGGCCGGGGCGTCGAGAAAGTCCAGCGCCGAGCGCGACGGCGGGGTGTCGACAACGATCAGATCCCACTCGTCCTTCGACCGCAGCTGCCCCAGCTTCTCCATCGCCATGTATTCCTGCGTGCCGGAGAACGTCGAGCTCATGGCCTGGTAGAACGGGTTGGCGAAGATCTCCTTGGCCTTCTGGGCGTCGGTGTGCGTGAGCACGACCTCGTCGAAGGTCCGCTTCATGTCGAGCATCATCGCGTGCAGCTCGCCGGTGCTTTCCACACCTTTGACCTGCCTGGGCGTGTTGTCCAGCGCGGTCAGGCCCAGCGACTGGGCGAGCCGGCGGGCCGGGTCGATGGTCAGCACCACCGTCCGGCGGCCGTGCTCCTCCGCGGCGCGTAGGCCCAGCGCGGCGGCAGTCGTGGTCTTGCCCACCCCGCCGGCGCCGCAGCACACCACGATCCGGATCTCCGGATCGGCGAGGAGGGAGTCCACGTCCAGCCGCGGACTCCGTAACCGGTCGTCGTGGTTGGAGAGCACGCACCGAGCGTATCCGGCCGCGCTCGGTGACCTTTGACGATCGTGCGCTCAGTGGGCTCTGCGGAGTGTGGCGGCGAGCACACCCAGGCCCTCGCGGGTCACGCCGTCGGGCAGCAACGGCAGCTCCACGATCGGCCGGCCCAGCCCGATCAGCTCCTCCCGCAGGGCGGCCTCGACCCCGATGCGCGTCTGGTAGGCCTTCGCCTCGGCGGCCAGCCCCGAGACCGCCTCCCGGTCCGTCGGCAGGCCGGCCGCCGCCAGCCCCCGGCGCAGCTCGGACTGGGTCACCTTCGCCCCGGCGAGCAACGGCTCACGGGTCGCGTTGACGATCACCGAACCGATCGGCATCGCCAGCTTCCGCAGCTCCGCGATCGCGTCGGCCGTCTCCTGCACCGGCATCTCCTCGAGCAGCGTGACGACGTGCACCAGCGTCATCGGCGAGCGCAGGATCGCCGCCACGCCCTCGCTCTGCGACTTGATCGGCCCCACCTTCGCCAGGCGCGCCGTCTCGGCGGTCACGTTGAGAAACCGGGCCACCCGGCCGGTCGGCGGGGCGTCGAGGACGACCGCGTCGTAGATCCGCCGCCCGTCCACGGTCCGCGTGACGGCCTCCTTGACCTTGCCGGTGAGGAGCACGTCCCGCATGCCCGGCGCGATCGTGGTGGCGAAGTCGATGGCGCCCATCTTCTGCAGCGCCCGGCCCGCGATGCCCAACCGGTAGAACAGGTCGAGGTACTCCAGCAACGCCTGCTCGGCGTCCACGGCCAGGGCGCGCACCTCGCCGCCGTCCGGCGCGCCGGCGACGACGCGCTCCTCGTAGGGCAGCGGCGGCAGCTCGAACAGCTGGGAGATGCCCTGCCGCCCCTCCACCTCCACCAGCAGCACCCGATGGCCGCCGCTGGCCAGCGCGATGGCGAGCGCCGCCGCGATCGTCGTCTTGCCGGTGCCGCCCTTGCCGGTCACCACATGCAGCCGGGCCTGCCAGCCGGGATGTTCCACGCCTTCGAGGTTAGCCACTACCGGGCCTCGCCGACCTCGCACACCCACCAGCCCGAGTCGTTGACCGTGACGAACCGCAGCTGGCGCTCGGCCACCCGGTCGTCGGCCGTGGTGATCGTCACCGGGACGTTGACGATCGCGGTGTCGTTGTTACGGGAGTCGACCTTGGGCTCCGGCCAGCTGTACTTCGGCGTCTTGTACTTCTGCTCGTATGACCGCAGCTCGTCGATCTTCTTGGTCAACTTGGCCTTGTCCCGCGCCGCCGCGCAGACGAACCGGTTGGCCTCGTCGACGTCGTGGTTGGTGAAGACCGCGGTGAGGAACCCGTCAACCGCGGCCGTCGGGGTCGCCTTGCCGCTCCCACCGACCTTCTTGACCAGGAAGTACGCCGAGGTGCCGCCCGCACCGCAGAGCACGAGCACGACGCCGAGCACGATCGAGGTGATCAACACTGCGCGGCGGCGCCGAGGCGCGGCCGGCGGCTGGCACCCGAACTGGGGGTCAGCCGCGAAGCCGGGGTCGCTGGTGGGTGGCACGCCGGTGACCTGGGGCGCGCCGGAGGTCGGCGGGGCCGGGGGAGTGCTCGCGGCCGGTCCCGTCAACGGTGAGCGCGTCTCCGCGGAGGCCGGTCCCGCCTCCGGCTCGGGCGTGCCCTGCGGCTCGCCGGGTCTGGACGGAGGTCCGGGCGGTTGGCTCATTTCCTACCCTTGCGATGCGTCGTCCGGCCGGAGGGATGCGGCCGGACGACTAGCGTATCCGTCCGGCGCTGCGCGTCGCTGACCGCCGGCCAGCCCGGAGCGGCCGGCCGCCACCCAGCCGGCGAACCGCGCCCGGCCGGCACTAATGTTTGCGGACATGCAGAAGTGGGAGTACGTGACGGTGCCGCTGCTGGTGCACAACACGAAGCAGATCCTCGACAACTGGGGCGACGATGGCTATGAGCTGGTCGCCGTCGTGCCCGGCCCCAACTCCGAGCAGCTCGTGGCGTACCTGAAGCGGCCCAAGGAAGGCGACCGGTGACGGACCCGCGGGCGGCGCTGGCCGGGCTGGGCCTGACGCTGCCGGCGGCGGTCGCGCCGCTCGCCGCATATGTGCCCGCCGTCCAGTCGGGCAATCACGTCTACGTCTCCGGCCAGGTGCCCATCGTGGACGGTCAGCTGCTGGCGACGGGCAAGGTGGGCGCGGAGGTGCCGGCCGAGCAGGGCGCGGACCTGGCCCGGCAGTGCGCGCTCAACGCGCTGGCGGCGGTCGACGCGCTGGTGGGCCTGGATCGGGTGGTCAAGGTCGTCAAGGTGGTCGGGTTCGTCGCCTCCGCGGAGGGGTTCACCGGCCAGCCGGTCGTGGTCAACGGGGCCAGCGAGCTGTTCGGCGCCGTGTTCGGCGAGGCCGGCCGGCACGCCCGCAGCGCGGTGGGCGTCGCCGAGCTGCCGCTGGGCGCGCCCGTCGAGGTCGAGGCGATCTTCGAAGTCTCCTGATCAGGGGCCGTCGGCGGTGAGGGCCCGCAGCGTCGGCGTCAGGTCGAGGTAGCGGTCGCGCATCGCCACCCGCATCCGCGCCAGCGCCCGCCGCGGCGAGCCCGCCAGGTCGGGGTGTTCTTCCAGGTACGCGAGGTCACGGTCGGTCAGCAACGCCACCGCCAGGTGGGAGTCCGCGTTGACGAAGACGGCCCGCCCGAGCTGGACGAAGCAGTCGCCCTGCTCACCGAGCAACGCGATCGCGTCGGCCAGGGTGCGCGCTGCGGGTGACGCGGCATGGCGGTTGTCGTCGGTGTCCTCGCGCCAGTCGAGGATCTCCTGGAGCGCCTCCTCGATCCGGACGTCGAGATCTCCCGGGCGGTCGGCGGCCGATCGGCGGCGCAACCAGAGCTGCACCTGCCGGCCGCCGTCGGCCGCGGTCAGCAGGGTGGTCTGCAGGTCGAGCGCCCGCGCGGCGCGCAGGTACGTGGTGAGGATCCGGTCGGCCGCGACCGGGCTGGCGGCGACGACCTTGCCGGGGAGTACCGCGGCGTCCGGCAGGCCCAGGTGCTGGCGGTAACGCGCGCCCAACTCGTCGTCCTGCAACCGGCGGATCTCGGTGCGTACCGACAGGAACCGCCGGTTCAGCTCGTCCAGCTTGTGCTGGGTCTCGGTCAGGGCGGTGTGGGTCTGGTCGATCCGGTGCGCGCTGTCGCGCTGCTCCTCGGTCAGCGCCAGCAGGTGCTGGGCGAACGGGTCGAGCCACTCCTCGCGCAGCTCGCTGACGGCCGTGCGGGCGCGCCGGTGCTCCCGGCGGATGAGGAGCACGGCAGCCAGCACGAGAAGGGCCGCCAGCACCGCACCGGCCACGAAGGCGACGACGACGTCCGGCCTCAATTCTCACCTGTCGGGTACGTGGGGGACGTGGGGGTACACACAGCGCAGCAATTCGAGAACGGTCCGTCAAGTGACGCCTACCCGACAGCCCATCGACGATGCCGCTCCGGCGGCCGCGTTTTCCGGTGGCGCGCCGCCGTACGATCGCAGGCATGGTGGCCCATGTGACGGCGCCCACGGCGGCGCTCCTCGACGTCCTGCCGGCGTGGGTCACGCTGGTGCGCGCGCCCAACCCCGGGCCGATGACGCTCGACGGGACGAACACCTGGGTGCTGGCCGAGCACGGCGTGGTGATCGACCCGGGGCCGGCCGACGAGGGTCACCTGGAACAGGTTGCGGCCCAGGGAGAAATAAGGACCATCCTGATCACCCACGGCCACTCCGACCACACCGAGGGCGCCACCCGCCTGTCCGAGATGCTCGGCGGGGTGCCGGTGCGCGCGGCGAGCCCCGAGCACGGGGAGCCGTTCGACGAAACCGGAGACATCCGGGTGCTCCCGGTGCCGGGCCACACCGCCGACTCGGTTGCGTTCCTCGTCAACGACGTGCTGTTCAGCGGCGACACCATCCTCGGGCGCGGCACGACGATCGTGGCGTGGCCGGACGGAAACCTCGGCGACTACCTGGCGAGCCTGGAAAAGCTGGCGAAGCTGGAGAAGGTTCCCGTCCTGCCCGGTCATGGTCCCGCGCTCGCAGATGCCGCGGTCGCGGCGCGGTTCTACCACGCGCACCGGCTGGCCCGCCTCGACCAGGTGCGTGCGACCGGCACGAGAGACCCGCGCGAGGTCGTGAAGATCGTCTACGCCGACGTGGACCCGAGCCTGTGGCCCGCCGCCGAGTGGTCGGTCCGCGCCCAACTGGCTTATCTAGAGGGCGAAACATGACCTGCCCGGTCTGCGGGACCGTCGCCGTCCCCGGGGCGCGGTTCTGTCACAACTGCGGCTCGGCGCTGCCGGCCGCCGCGAGCCTCCCGGCGGCCGAGCGGCGGGTGGTCACGGTGCTCTTCGGCGACCTGTCCGACTTCACCGCCTGGGCCGAGGACGTCGACCCGGAACGGGTCGGTGCGGTCACCGACCGGGTCCTCGCGGCGCTGGCCGGCTCGGTCAAGACCTTCGGTGGGCACGTCGACAAGCTGACCGGCGACGGGATCATGGCGGTCTTCGGCGCCCCGGTCGCGCACGAGGACGACGCCGAGCGGGCCGTCCGCGCGGCGCTGTCCATGCAACGGGCGGTGCGCCGCGTCCTCGACGACGAGCGCGGCGGTGGCGCACCGCTGGGTCTGCGCGTGGGCCTCAACAGCGGCACCGTGGTCGCCGGGGTGCAGGCCGCGCTGGAATACACCGTCATCGGGGACACCGTCAACACCGCCGCGCGACTGGCCGACGCGGCCGCGGTCGGCGCGGTCTACGCCGGCGCCCGCACGTCGACGGGCACCCGGCACGTCGCGTCCTGGCGGGCGCTGCGACCGCTGCGGCTCAAGGGCAAGCGGGAGCCGGTCGAGGCCTACGAGCTGCTCGGCCTCCTCGACGCCCCCGGCACCCGCTCCGGGCTGGGCGACGAGGCGCCGTTCGTGGGCCGGGAAACCGAGCTGGGCCGCATCGCCGGGCGCCTCGCGGAGGTCGTCGACCGCGGCGAGCCGCGGGTGCTCGTCATGACCGGTGAGGCGGGGCTGGGCAAGACCCGCTTCGCGGCCGAGGTCGAGCGCTTCGCGGCCGGATACCCGGTCGGCGGGTTCACGCCCAGCGCTGGCGCCCGGGTGCTGTCGGTGCACTGCGCCGCGTTCGGCGAGCGGCGGCGCCTGGCCCCCCTGGCCGACCTCGTCCGCGCCGCGATCGGCCTGCCCGCCGACACCGCCACCACCCGCGAGCAGGTCGAGGAGCGGCTGCGTCGCCTCGGCCAGCGCCTGGGCCGCCAGGCCCGCACCCGGTCACCCTCCGCGGACCCGGTGCGGCTGCCGACCGACCTGCTCCTGACCCTCATCGGGTACGGGGAGAGCGCGCGCGCCGACTCGGCAAGCCCGGCCGACCGGGTCGCCTGGACGGTGCCGGCCGGGGCCCGGGGCGGCTGGGGCGCGAGCGCCGGGCCCACCGACGACCTCGACCTGGAGGCGATCCCGGCGGCGGTCGCCGAGCTGCTGTCGGCGCTCGCCACCGAGGAGCCGCTCGTCGTCATCGTCGACGACCTGCACGACGCCACGCCGGACACGGTGGACGCGCTCGGCGTCACCCTGTCGCGGCTCGCCGGCCCGGTCCTCGTCCTGCTGCTCGGCCGTCCCGAGCTGGTCCGCACCGCCGGCATCCTCAACCGGCTCGCCGACGCCGAGGTGAGCGCGCTGCCGCCGTTGCGGGGTGCCGACGCGGCTCGCCTGCTCACCAGCTACCTGCAGGGCGGCCGGCTGGCGCAGCCCGATGAGGACATGCTGCTGGCCACCGCCCAGGGCAACGCGTACTACCTGGCCGAGCTGGTCGCGCTGCTCCAGGAGCGGGGCCTGCTGACCAACACCGAGTCGACGTGGCGGCTGGCGCCTGGTTCGCTCGACGGGCGGCTGCTGTCCCGCGATCTGGCGGCGGTCCTCGCCGCACGCATCGACGCGCTGCCGCCCGACGCCCGCACCGTGCTGCGTGACGCCGCCGTCGTAGGCGACGCGGTGCCGGCCGGTGCGCTGGAGGCGCTGCGGACCGCGCGCGCCGGCCCCCGGCCCTCCGCGGTGACCGCGGTCGAGCTGGAACGGGCCGTCGACGAGCTGCTCCAGCGGCGGATGCTGCGCAAGGTGCGCGGCGGATATGCGTTCGTCACCCCGTTGCTGCGCGAGGCCGCCTATGCCGGTGTGGGCAAGGCCGACCTGGCGGAGCGGCACGCGATCCTCGCGCGATGGGCGGCCGACCAGGAGCCGGCCGTCCCGCGCATCCCGGGTCGGGCCCGGCCCGGGCGGCTCGGGATGACCGCCGAAGCCGCCGACGCGTTCGTGGCCGAGCATGCCGAGCGGGCCACCACGCTCGCCGACGCGGTGGGGCTGCGCGCCGACGCCGCGGTCCGGTCGGTCGCTCCGCTCGGCGTGGCCGTGCTCGGCCGGCTGGCCCGGCAGGCGCTCGCGGGCGGGGAGCCGTCCCAGGCCGTCGCGCACGCCGAGCGCGCCGCCGCGCTGGCCGGTGGCGTGCTCTCGCCCGCCGACCGGCTCATCCACGCCCGCGCGCTGCTCCAGATCGGCCGGGTGGCCGAGGCGCTCGCCTACGCCGAGAAGATCGCGGCGAGTGAGGACGTCACCGTCCGGGCCGGCGCACTACTGCTGGCCGGCCGGGCCTACCGGATGATGGGCGACCCGCGCCGGGCGTACACGACCTGGGAGGAGGCGCTCGATGCGGCGACCGCCGCGGGGCGCCCCGCCGAGCGGGCCGAGGCGATGCGCCGGCTGGGCATGGCCGACTACCTGGACGGGCGGCTGGCGGAGGCCGGCGACCGGTTCACCCAGGCGTACCAGGTGGCGGTCAGCGCCGGCGACCGGCGCAGCCAGGCCTGGTCGCTGCAGAACCTCGCCTGGGTGACTACCACGCGTGGCGACTTCGCCGGCGCGGACGCGGCCCTGCACCGCTCGGCCCGGCGGTTCGCCGAGATCGGCGACCCGGTGGGGCGGGCCTGGCTGCGCGGCACCACCGCGTTCGTGCGGATGCTCGCCGGCCGGCTGCGCGAGGCCCGCCGGCTGGCCCGGTTCTTCCTGCCGTTCGGCGAGCGGGTGGGCGAGGCGTGGGCGGTCGGCACCCTGCGCTCGGTCGAGGCGTTCGCGGCGGCCGAGGTGGGTGAGCTTGCCGAGGCCGACCGGGAGGCGCGCCGCTCCTACCGGGACTTCGCCGCCGCCGACGACGACTGGGGGCGCGGGCTCGCCCTGGTCGTGCGCGGCGTGGTCGCCCGCGGGCTGGGTGAGCCGTCGCACGCCGCCGACCTGCTCTCCGACGCCCTCGGGTACGGCGAGAAGACCGGTCACCCGCTGTTGATCGGCATGGCCCGCACCATCCGGGGGTTCGTCTTTCTGGATCAGGGGCGCGTCGCCGAGGCGGAGGCCGATGCCCGCGCGGTGCTCGCTGTGGTCGAGCCGCACGACGTGCTGGAGTCCGCGCAGGTCGGGCCGCGGGTGCTGCTGGCGATGGCGTTTCTGGGGTCGGGAAACGTGGCGGGCGCGGTGGAGCTGCTGCGGCCGGTCGCGGCCCTGGCCGAGGAGCCGTCGCTGCTGTTCCCGCGCCGGCAGGCGGTCGCCTCCTACGCCCTGGCTCTCCTGTCGGCCGGCCGGCCGGCGGAGGCGCTCGACTGGGCGCGGCGCGCGGTCGCCGCACCCGGCGAAGACGTCCGTAGCCGGGTCCAGGCCTGCCGGGTACTCGCGGCCGCGCTCGACGCCGCCGGCCGGCGGGACGAGGCGATCGAGATGGCGACTTCCGCCGTACGGGAAGCGTTCGCCACGCAGCAGGTCTCCGAGCGAGCGGCTGCACAGGCTGTCCTCGCTTCGCTATCAGTTACGTGATCTGGCACGTGCCGTAATCGTGACTGGCATGCGACATTTACAGTCGGAGGGCTGGGCTACCTTTCTACCGTGACCGATGCCCGCGCCACCGTCCCGACGGTGCCCGGATTGACCGGGCTATCCGTCTTGGCGCGTGGCGGCTACGCGACGGTCTACCGTGCGGTCCAGGAGTCGATTGACCGCGACGTCGCGGTCAAGGTCGAAAACCGGCGCCTGGAGAGCGAGCGCGACCAGCGACGGTTCCTGCGCGAGGCGCGCGCGGCCGGCCGGATGTCCGGCCACCCCAACGTGATCGACCTGTTCGACGCGGGCGTGACGGTCAGTGGCCACCCATACCTGATCATGGAGCTTTGCGAGGCGTCCTACGCCGAGCGCATGAAGACCAACCCGCTGTCCCCGGTCGAGGCCCGCGACGTCGGCGTGAAGATCGCCGATGCGCTGGCCGACGCGCACGCACTCGGCGTGCTGCACCGTGACGTCAAGCCGGCCAACCTGCTCATCTCGCGGTTCGGTGAGCCGCAGCTGGCCGACTTCGGGCTCGCCGTGCTCGCCGAGGTGCGCGACCACTCGGTGACGCTCGACGTGCTGACCCCGGCCTATGCGCCGCCGGAGATGTTCCGCTATGCGCAGCCTTCTCCGGCCGGCGACGTCTACTCGCTCTGCGCCACGCTCTACGCCCTCATGTGGGGCCGGCCGCCGCGCTGGCGCGACGAGGCCAGCCCCAGCCTGATGTCGCTGGTCGACCTGTTCGACCAGCCCATCCCCGACGTGCCGGGCGTGCCGCCCGAGGTCATGCGGCTGCTGCGTGCGGGCATGACCAACGACGAGCGGCACCGTCCGAGCGCGGTCGAGTTGCGCGACGCGCTGCTACTCCTGGACTTCGACCCCGGCAGTGGTCAGGTCATCGTGCCGAGCCGGCGCCCGGTGTTCGGCCCGCCGAGCTGGGGGCCGAGCGAGTCCGTCTCCGCGCCGTCCGGGGCGGGCCGGGCCGGCTGGTCGTCGCGCCCGGCCGGGTCGCCGTCGGGTCAGCCCGAATACCCGGGCGACGACGAGGAGACGCGGCGCCGGCCGGAGCCGCCTGCCGGACACGCTTTCGCGGGTTTCCAGCCGGGCGGTGCGGGCTTCGTGCCCGGCGGCGCCGGACCCGCCCCGCGGTGGCCGCGCCGGCCCCGGTGGTGGCTCGGCATCGCGCCGGTGGTGCTGGCGCTCGTGCTGATGGTGACTCTCGGCGGGTGGTACGCGTCGGGCCATGCCCGCACGCTGCCGCCGGTCGAGCCGACCACGCCCGCCGCCACCCCCACCGGGTCCGGCGCCGGGGGCGGCGCCCCCTGCGCGCTCGCGGGCGCGTCCCCGACCATGCGCTGCGTCGCCGCCCCCGAGTGCTTCGGCGCCCTCACCGTCGACGGCGGCGTCGCGCACGCCACCACCACCCCCTGCGACCAGCCGCACGCCTGGGAGGTGTTCGCGCTGGACAGCCTGCCGGCCAGCGTCACCGCGACCGACTACCAGAGCATCAGGACCAGCCCGGCCGTGCAGGGCGCGTGCAACACCGCCACCCTCGCGACGGTGAGCTTCTCCGCGTACGCATGGAAGGTCGACGTTCTTCCCCCGGGCCCCGAGGCGCTGAAGGCAGGCGATCGCACCTTCCGCTGTCTCGCCGGGCCCGGGGCCGGGACGTCGACGGGTTCGAAGTTCACACGCTCGGGCCGGTAATGGACTTCAGTACGACTTTTCCTGGCCCAACACGTGCTGCGCCACGAAGTTGAGGATCATCTCGCGGGACACCGGGGCGATGCGGCCGGCGCGTGCCCCGCCCATCATCGTCGCTACCCCGTACTCGGTGGTCATGCCGTTTCCGCCGTGCGCCTGGATCGCCGTGTCGACGGCGAGGAACGCGGCCTCCGACGAGGCGTACTTCGCCATGTTCGCCGCCACGCCCGCCTCGATGTCACGGCCCGCGTCGTAGAGGGCCGCGGCCTTGGCGACCATCAGCCGGGCCAGCTCGACCTGGATCGCCGCGTGCGCCAAGGGGTGGGACACGCCCTGGTGGCTGCCGATCGACCGGCCCCACACCGAACGCGACAACGTGTAGGCCGAGGCGCGCCCCAACGCGTACCGGCCCATGCCCACGCCCATCGCAGCGACCGTGATGCGCTCGGGGTTGAGGCCGGTGAACAACGCCGGCAGGCCGGTCTCGGCGGACTCGCCGATGAGGGCGTCGGCCGGGACGCGTACGTCGTCGAGGAACAGCATGAACTGGTTCTCCGGTGACACGATCTCCATGTCGATCTTCGTAAACGACAGCCCGGGGTTGTCCGTCGGGACCAGGAACAGCGCCGGCTGCAGCCGGCCGGTCCGCTCGTCGGCCATGCGGGCCACCACGAGGACGAAACCGCACTCGTCCACGCCGGAGATGTAGACCTTGCGGCCGGAGAGTACGTAGTCGGAGCCGTCCCGCCGCGCCACCGTGGCCAGGTTGTGGAAGTTGGAGCCGGCGTCCGGCTCGGTGATCGCGAAGCAGGCCTTGAGCGTGCCGTCGGCGAGGCCGGGCAGATACGCCGCGCGCTGCGGCTCGGTCCCGTGCCGCGCCACGATCGTCGCCACGATCGCCGGTGACACGACGAGCAGCAGCAGCGGGCAGCCGGCGGCGGCCAGTTCCTCGGTGACGATGGCCAGCTCGGTGATTCCGGCACCGCCGCCGCCGTACGACTCGGGCACGCTGACGCCGAGGTAGCCCAGCTTCGCCGCCTCGGCCCACAGCTCGTCGGTGTGCTCGTCGGCCTTGGCCTTCGAGACGTAGTACGAGTGGCCGTAGCGCTGGCCGAGCGCGGCCACCGAGGAGCGCAGCAGCTCCTGTTCGGGGGTGAGGTCGAAGTCCATGAGGGGTGGACCTTTCACGAGACTCCCCTCCCCATGATCATGGAAAAGGGGGGATGAGGGCGGGTTAATCGGGGGCCAGCACCGCCAGAAGGGTGCCGGTTTCTACCTGGGCGCCGGGGCCGACCCGCAGGTCGGTAACCACGCCGGAGGAGGGGGCGTGGACGGCGTGTTCGAGCTTCATCGCCTCGACGGTCAGCAGCAGGTCGCCGGCCGACACCCGCTGGCCGGGCACGACCAGCACCCGCCCGACGGCGCCGGGCAGCGGCGCGACCAGCGAGCCCTCGGCGACCTCCGGCGTGGGCGGCGGGAAGCGCGGCACCTCGACCAGCGTCACCGAGCCCTCGGAACTGTCCACATAGCACACATCATCGACGCGGTGGACGGAGTACGACAGCCGGATGCCGGCCACATCGAGGACGACCCGGTCGGGCGCGGCGGACACCACGGCCACGGCCGGGTGGTCGCCGGGTGCGGAGTCGAAACCGACGCCGGGCAGCCCGACCTCGTCCCGGTCGACGGTACGCACGCCCCAGGCGGCCAGGGCGCCGGAGCGGTCCAACCGGTACCCGACCTCGAGGCAGCCGCTCGGCCCGTCGAAGGCCACGGTCTGCGGCGCGGACGGCACGTTGCGCCAACCGGACGGGAGGGCGGAAGACCGCGACGCCGCCCCGGCCAGGGAGGCTGCGAGACACGACAGCCGCACCGCGTCCACAGAGGACACGAGGGGTGCGAACACCTCCGGGTGCCGGTCGAGGAATCCGGTGTCCGTCCCGCCGGCCAGGAAGGACGGGTGCCGCAGGACGCGTACCAGCAGGTCCCGGTTGGTGACCACGCCGTGGATCTGGGCCCGCGACAGCGCGTTGGCCAGCAGCCGGGCGGCCTCGACACGGGACGGGCCCCAGGCGATCAGCTTGGCCAGCATCGGGTCGTAGTGCACCCCGACGACCGACCCGTCGACCACACCGGCGTCCAGCCGCAGCCCGGGCGCGGGCAGCGGCCCGAAGGAGTGCGACACGCCGGGGATGTCGAAGCGGTGCAGCGTGCCGGTCGACGGCAGCCACGCGGACGCCGGATCCTCGGCGTACAGGCGCACCTCGATGGCGTGCCCGCGCAGCGGCGGCGGCTCGTCGAACGGCAGCGTGCCGCCCTCGGCGACCAGCAGCTGCAAGCGGACCAGGTCGACGCCGGCCACGCACTCGGTGACCGGGTGCTCGACCTGCAGCCGGGTGTTCATTTCCAGGAAGTAGAACTCCCCGTGGGGCGCTTCGCCCCCCGCGAACCCCCCGCCAGGGGCGAGCAGGAACTCGACCGTGCCGGCGCCGACGTACCCCACGGCCTGCGCGGCGATGACCGCCGCCGCGCACAGCTCGTCGCGCAGCGCCGGGGTGACCGCCGGCGACGGGGTCTCCTCCACGATCTTCTGGTGGCGGCGCTGGATCGAGCACTCCCGCTCGCCGAGGGTCACCACGTTGCCGAACGTGTCGGCCAGCACCTGCACCTCGACGTGCCGGGCGCGCTCGACGTACCGCTCGCAGAAGACCGTGCCGTCGCCGAAGGCGGACGCCGCCTCGCGCCGCGCCGACGCCACCGCGTCGGCCAGGGCGTCGGCGTCCCGGACGACGCGCATGCCCCGGCCGCCGCCCCCGGCGGACGCCTTGACGAGCACCGGAAAGACCGACACGTCGTCCGGGTCGGTGTAGGTCGGCAGCATGGACACGCCGGCATCGGCGAGCAGCTGCTTGGCCTCCAGCTTCGAGCCCATCATCGCGATGGCCTTCGGTGGCGGCCCGACCCACACCAGTCCGGCGTCGATGACGGCCTGGGCGAAGTCGGCGTTCTCCGACAGGAACCCGTACCCGGGGTGCACCGCGTCCGCGCCGGCCCTGCGGGCGGCGTTCACGATCAGGTCACCGCGCAGGTAGGTCGCGGACGGGGCGCTGCCGGACAGGTGGACGGCGAAGTCGGCCTCGGCCACATGCGGTGACCGCGCGTCGGCGTCGGAGTAGACGGCGACGGTCTCCACCCCGATCGCTCGGCAGGACGCGAAGATCCGGCGGGCGATCTCGCCCCGGTTGGCGACGAGCAGTCTCTTGATCATCGCGAGCTCACATCCGGAAGACGCCGAAGCGCGGCTCGGGGCCGTCCTGCACGACCGAAAGGCAAAAACCCAGCACGGTACGCGTATCGCGCGGATCGATCACGCCGTCGTCGTAGAGCCGGCCGGACAGGAACAGTGCCGCCGACTCCTGCTCGATCTTGTGCTCGACCATGCCGCGCATCTGCGCGTCCTGCTCCTCGTCGTACGGCTGCCCCTTCGCCTCGGCGGCCTGCCGCGCGACGATCGAGAGCACCCCGGCGAGCTGCTGGGGCCCCATCACCGCGGACTTCGCGTTGGGCCAGGTGAACAGGAACCGGGGGTCGTAGGCGCGCCCGCACATGCCGTAGTTGCCCGCGCCGTAGGACGCCCCGATGTTGATCGTGATGTGCGGGACCGTCGAGTTGGCCACCGCGTTGATCATCAGGGCGCCGTGCTTGATGATGCCCGCCTGCTCGTACTCGGTGCCCACCATGTACCCGGTGGTGTTCTGCAGGAACAGCAGCGGGGTCCGGCTCGCGTTCGCCAACTGGATGAACTGCGCGGCCTTCTGCGCCTCCTGGGAGAACAGCACGCCGCGGGCGTTGGCGAGGATGCCGACTCCGAATCCGTGCACGCGACCCCAGCCGGTGCACAGCGCGGTCCCGTACGACGGCTTGAACTCGTCGAACTCGCTCCCGTCGAGCACGCGCGCCAGGATCTCCCGCGGATCGAAGGGTACGCGCAGATCAGCCGACGGGATCGCGAGCAGGTCCTCGACGTCGTACTCCGGGCCCGCGCTGGGGCCGGGGGTGACGGACCTCCAGTTGAGCCGGGCCACGCAGGACCGGGCCAGCCGGATCGCGTCACGCTCGTCCTCGGCGACGAAGTCGGCGAGGCCGGACTTCGTCGCGTGCATCTGCGCACCGCCGAGCGACTCGTCGTCGGTGTCCTCGCCGGTGGCCATCTTCACCAGCGGTGGGCCGGCCAGGAACACCTTGGCCCGGTCGCGCACGAAGATCGTGTAGTCCGACATGCCGGGGACGTATGCCCCGCCGGCCGTCGCGTTGCCGAAGACCACCGCCACCGTGGGGATGCCGGCCGCGCTCAGTCTCGTGAGGTCGCGGAACACGCCGCCGCCCGGGATGAAGATCTCCGACTGGGCGGGCAGGTCGGCGCCGCCGGACTCGACCAGGTTGATCAGCGGCAGCCGGTTGGCGCGCGCGACCTCCCCGGCGCGCTGCGTCTTCTTCAACGAGTACGGGTTGATCGCGCCCCCGCGTACGGTCGGGTCGTTGGCCACGATCACGCAGGTCACGCCCTCGACCACGCCGATGCCGGTGACCACGCCGGCGCCGACGGAGTAGTCGGTGCCCCACGCGGCGAGCGCGGCCAACTCCAGGAACGGGGCGTCCCGGTCGAGCAGCAGCTCGATGCGTTCGCGCGCGAGCAGCTTGCCGCGCGCGTGGTGGCGGGTCACGTACTTGTCGCCGCCGCCCTTCGTCGCCTGCTGGAGTGCCTCGTCCAGCTCGTCGAGGCGGCGCAGCATCGCCGACCGGTTGTCCGCGTACGACGGCGACCGGGGGTCGAGGCTGCTGTCGAGTGCCGGCATGCCTGTCAGACCCCCAACTGCTTCGCGATGATCTCGTTCATGATCTCCGTCGTGCCGCCACCGATGCCCATGATCCGGGCGTCGCGGTAGTGCCGCTCGACCTCGGCGTCACGGAGATAGCCGAGCCCACCGTGCAGCTGCACGGCCTGATCGACGACGTAGTCGCAGGTCTCGACCGCCGTGTTCTTTGCCATTGCCACCTCCGTAACGAGCGGTTCGCCGCTTGCCACACGGATCGCGGCGTGTCGCACGTAGGTGCGCGCCACGTCGGTCCGGCGGGCCATTTCGGCCAGCCGGTGCCTGATCAACTGGCGGGTGCTCAGGGGCCGGCCGAAGGTCTGCCGATCGCGGACCCAGCTCAGCGTGAGGTCGAAACAGCGCTGTGCCGTCGCGTACGCCTGGACCGCGAGCGCCAGCCGCTCGGTCGCGAAGTGGCGCATGAGCAGCGCGAACCCGTCACCCTCCGCGCCGACCAGGTTGGTCGCCGGTACCCGTACGTCCACAAAGGACAGCTCGGCGGTGTCGGAGCAGTGCCAGCCCATCTTCTCCAGCCGGCGGGTGACGTGCGGGTGGTCGATGACGAGGAGTGACAGTCCCTGCTTCGTGCGTACGGCCGTGGTCACGAAGTCGGCGCGGGCGCCACTGGTGATATACGTCTTCGCTCCGTTGACCAGGTAGTGGTCACCTTCGCGGACCGCCTTCGTGCGGATGCCGGCCACGTCGGAGCCGCCGTCCGGCTCGGTGACGGCGAGGGCGCCGATGGTCTGACCTTTGAGCGTCGGCTTCGCGTAGCGCTCGATGAGGTGCGCATCGCCGCTGTCGACGATGTGCGGCAGCGCGATGCCGTGCGTGAACAGCGCCGCGACCAGCCCGGACGAGCCGCCGGCCTGGATCAGCTCCTCGGTCACGACGACGGTGTCGAGGAGGTCGCCGCCTTCGCCGCCGGCGTGCTCCGGGAAGCCGATGCCGAGCAGGCCGATCTCGGCGGCTTTCCGGTGTAGTGCGCGGGGCACCTCCCCGGCCCGCTCCCACGCGTCCAGGTGGGGCAGCACCTCGCGCTGGACGAACCGGCGGGTGAGGTCGCGCAGCGCCCGCCGTTCGGGGGTGCTGAACGGGTCGCCGGGCATAAACGTTGGTCGATCCAACGCGTTTTGCCGCCCGCCAATGGGACTGGATCGACCAACGTCTACAGAGGGCCGGCTCACAGCAGCTCCTCGGGCACGTCGACCAGCCGGGACCGCAGCCACTCGCCGAGCGCCTTGGCCTGCGGGTCGAACCGGGTCGACGCGGCCACGCCCTGGCCCAGCAGCCCATGCACGACGAAGTTCAGGGCGCGCAGGTTGGGCAGCTCGTACCGGTCGATCGCGAGCGCCGCCGTCTCCGGGAGGAGCGCGCGCAGCCGGTCGACGGTGAGGAAGTCAGACAGCCAGCCGTAGGACCCGTCACGCCGGGCCCACACGCCCAGGTTCGCGTCGCCGCCCTTGTCCCCGGATCGTGCACCCATCACCACGCCGAGCGGCACCTTGCGATGCGCCCCCGCCGCTGAGTAGGGCGCCCCTATCACGGTCGAGGCGGTGACAGGGGCGCCCCACTCAGCAGAAACAGTGGGCGGATCGATCGTGACGCGCTCGCCGGACGGCAGCACTGCCACATGCTCCACCGCGTCCTGCGTCACCAGCTCGCCGGTGAAGACGCCGAATGGCGTGGCCTCGCCGGGCGGCCCGGTCAGCGTGCAGCCCGGGTACGACGCGAGCGCCAGCTCGACCGCGGCCTGCGAGAACGCGCGTCCGGCCCGCTTGGGGTCGGCGTCCTTCATGTGTACGTGGAGCAGCGCGCTCGCCGCCTCCTCGGTGTCGGCGTCGGGGCGGTCGGTGCGGGCCAGCACGAACTCCAGCCCGTCCTTGCCCACGCTCTCCTCCAGCTGCGCCCGCACCAGCGCCGCCTTGGCCTCGAGGTCCAGCCCGCAGAGCACGAACGTCATCGCGTTGCGGTATCCGCCGAGCGTGCTGACGCCGGCCTTCAGCGTGGGAGGCGGTGGGGTGCCGCGCACACCGGAGACGACAACCCGATCGGGCCCGTCGGCGGCCAACGAGATCGTGTCGAAATGCGCCACCACGTCCGGCCCGAGATAGGCCGGGGCCCCGATCTCGTAGAGCAGCTGGGCGGTGACCGTCTCCAGGGTGACCGCTCCGCCCGTACCCGGATGTTTGGTGATGACGGCGGAGCCGTCCGCACGCAGTTCGGCGATGGGGAAGCCGGGCCGGCGCCCGCCGTCGGGCAGCTCGGTGAAGTAGGCGAAGTTGCCGCCGGTCGCCTGCGCCCCGCACTCCAGGACGTGCCCGGCGACGGTCGCTCCGGCCAGGGCGTCCAGGTCGGCGCGCGACCAGCCGAAATGGGCGATCGCAGGCCCGACGACGAGCGAGGCGTCGGTGACCCGGCCGGTGACCACGATGTCGGCGCCGGCGCGCAGGCACTCGGCGATGCCGAAGGCGCCGAGGTATGCGTTGGCGGTCAGCGCGCCGTCGAAGCGGGCGGTCACGTCGTCGCCGGTGACGATCCCGATCCGGGCCGCCGGCGCGATCTCCCGTAGCGCCGCGGCGAGCCCCGTCGGGTTGAGCCCACCCGCGTTGCTGACCAGCCGCACCCCGCGCCCCAGGGCCACGTCCAGGCTCTGGCGCATCTGGGTCAGGAACGTCTTCGCGTACCCGAGATCGGGGTTTTTGATCCGGTCCCGGCCGAGGATCAGCATGGTCAACTCGGCGAGATAGTCGCCGGTGAGCACGTCGAGCGGCCCGCCGTCGAGCATCTCGCGCCAGGCGGTGGACCGGTCGCCGTAGAAGCCGGACGCGTTGCCGATCCTCATGACCGCGGCCCTCTCTTCGTTCCGGGCGGCCCGGCGAACGCCTGCGCCACGTCAAGCCACTCGGTCGCGACCGGCCCGGTGGCGGTGAGCGCGAGGTCGGCGTGGTGGCGCCGCTGCGTGACCAGGAGGCAGAAGTCCAGCGCCGGGCCGGTGAGCCGGTTGGCCGCGTCGGGTGGGCCGAAGCTGACGGTCGGGTCGGTCAGCTCCACGCGGACCGGCTCGGTCGGGGCCGGCCGGCCGTGCGTGAGGAAGCTGTAGCCGAGGGTGCGGAAGCCCAGGTGCGCGACGTGCCGCAGCCGATCGGTCGGCCCGCGGGTGGCACCGAGAGCGTCGGCAATGTCCTGGCCGTGCGCCCACGCCTCCATCAGCCGGCTGGTGACCATAGTGGCGGGCGTCATGGCGGGACCGAACCAGATGATCTTCGCACCGGGGTCGGCCCGGCGCAGGGCGTCGCCCAGTCTGGCCCGGCCGGCGCGCCAGCGGGCCAGCAGCTCGTCCTTGGGCGCGAGGCCCGCCATCGCCGCCCGGTCGGTGAACCCGTCGGGGTCGTCGACCGCGTCGTCCAGCACCGCGCGAAACGCCTCCGGGTCGGTCACGGCCAGGGTGGCGATGGCGTCGGTCCAGGCCAGGTGCGAGATCTGGTGCGCGATCGTCCAGCCGGGCGCCGGCGTGGGCAGCGCCCAGTCCGCGTCCGCGGCCAGGTGGTCCAGCTCGGCGCTCTCGGCGTCGAGATCGGTGATCAGTTGGGCGAGGTCGACCATCACGCCTCCCGGACCAGGGTCGCCAGCTGGCGTTTCCAGACGGCGAGCAGTTGCTCGCGCCGGTGCGAGTCGTCGCTGAGCAGGCTGGCCACGCCGAGCCCGCGGAGCAGGTCGAGGGTGGCCTGCACGGTTTCCCGGACCCCGGGTCGGGACTCGTCGGCGCCGAGCAGGTCGACGGCCAGCCGGTGCATCTCGCGCCCGACCCGCGCCTCCAGCGGCACCAGCGCTTTGCGCAACTCCCCATCGGTGCGGGCCGCCACCCACACCTCCAGCGCGGCCACGAACAGCGGGCCGGTGAACGCGGCGGCGAGCATGTCGATCACGCCGTCGACGCGCCCGTCCGCGTCGGCGGAGAGCGCGGCTGCCTCGGCGCGGATCTCGGCCGCGCGGCGCTCGGCGAGGTGCTCGACCGCGGCGAGAACGAGGGCCGCGCGGGTCGGGTAGTGGTGCAGTTGGGCGCCGCGGGAGACCCCGGCCCGCTCCGCGATGACCGTGGTCGACGCGCCGGACCAGCCGAGTTCCACGAGGCATTCGATGGTGGCCTCCAGCAGCCGCTGCTGGGTGGCGCGACTGCGCTCCTGCTGCGGCGCGCGGGTGGTGGTCACGCCTTCAGCGTGGCCGCGCCGAAACAAACAGTCAAGCCTGACTTTTTTGGGCTCGCTGATACTGGTGGTCCGCACCTACTACAGCTGGGTTGACGAAAGCGACCTGCGCTACTGGCGCCGCGTCGGGGCGGGCGCTTCGCGTACCTCTTCGACGACCGCGCACGCGCCGGGTGCCGGGTCGAGCGCTTCCGCCTGTGTGGCGAGCCGCTGCAGGAGCAGGCGGAAGCTCGTGCGGTCGCCGTCTTCGAGCGGGGCGAGGACGCGCTCCTCGGCCTGGCGTAGCCGCTCGGTCACCTCGGCCAGCAGCTTGTCACCGCGGTCGGTGGCGACGACCCGGCGCGCCCGGCGGTCGGCCGGATCCGGCCGGCGCTCGACCAGGCCGGCCCGCTCGAGGTCATCGAGCAGGTAGGTCATGACCGTCCGGTCGACCCCGAGTTGGTGGGCCAGGGCCAGCTGGGTGCCCGGCTGGTCGCCCGCCGCCGCAGCGAGGACCTGATAACCCCGCGGCCCACCCGGCACGTCGCACAGCATCGCGTTGCTGATTTTCAGGTATGCGCGGAAGACGACGCCGAGCGCCCAGCCCAGGTCGGCGTCGAGCGCGCCGCACGGATCAGCCGCGTCACCGCAGCTGGAGGGGCTGGAGATGGATGTCACGTACCCATGCTAGTGCGAAGTGCGGAAGAAGGGCTACTTGGCAGATGTTCTGTATGGCAGACTATCTGCGTTGCCCCGTTCATTCTCGAACTGAGGAGTTCCCGTGACCCTGTTCCGTCTCGACGCCAGCATCCGCACAGAGGGCTCGGTGTCGCGCGAGGTGGCCGACACCGTGCAGGCCGCCTGGCAGGCCGAACATCCGGGCGCCACCGTGATCCGCCGTGACCTGGGCACCGAGCCGCTGCCCAGCCAGGCGTGGATGTCCCTGGTCGGCGGTGCGGCCAGCCCGGCCGAGCAGGCGGACGCCGCGGCGCTGGCCGCGACGCTCGCCGACGAAGTCATCGCGGCCGACGCCTACCTGTTCGCGGTGCCGCTCTACAACTTCGGCATCCCGCAGCACGTCAAGACGTGGGTGGACCTGCTCATCACCGACCCGCGGCTGGCGCCCGGGGCGGAGCCGCCGACGGCCGGCCGGCCCGCGGTGCTCGTGGCGGTCCGCGGCGGCGGCTACGGCCCAGGCACGCCGCGTGAGGGCTGGGACCACGGCACTCCGTACCTGCGGCGCATCCTCGCCGACGTGTTCGGGCTGGACCTGCACGTGGCCGAGGCCGAGCTGACCCTGGCCGGCGTCAACCCGGCCATGGAGGCGCTGCGCGGACTGGCCGACCAGTCGCTACAGAACGCACACGTGACCGCCCACGCGCACGGCCGGACCATCGCGGAGCGGGTCCGGGCCGCCGCCTGACCGGTAAACAGGATCCGCGCCGCCTCCACTGGCTGGAGGCGGCGCGGATCCTGATTCGTCGACGTCAGACGCGGGCGCGGCGGGCCAGCCGCTCCGGGTCCAGGATGATGACGCTCTTGCCGTCGAGGCGCAGCCAGCCGCGCGAGGCGAAGTCGGCGAGCGCCTTGTTGACCGTCTCCCGGGATGCGCCCACGAGCTGGGCCAGTTCCTCCTGGGTCAGATCGTGGGTAACCCGCAGCACGCCGCCGTCGCGGGTGCCGAAGCGCCCGGCCATCTGCAGCAGGTTCTTCGCCACCCGGCCCGGCACGTCGGTGAAGATGAGGTCGGCGAGCGCGTCGTTGGTCCGGCGCAGTCTGCGGGCGAGCACGCGCAGCAGCTGCTCGGCGATCTCCGGCCGGTTGGTCAGCCACGGCCGCAGCGCCTGCTTGCGCAGGCGGGCCAGGCGGGTGTCGACCACGGCGGTGGCCGTCGCGGTGCGCGGGCCCGGGTCGAACAGGGAGAGCTCGCCGACCATGTCGCTCGGGCCCATCACGGCGATGAGGTTCTGCCGGCCGTCGGCGGCCCGGCGACCGACCTTGATCTTGCCGGAGAGCACGATATATAGGCTGTCACCGGGCTCGCCCTCGCTGAACACCACCTCGCCCTTCCGGACCTCGATGGTGTCCATCTCTTTCACCAGGACGTCCGCGGCCTCCGGGTCGACGCCCTGGAAGATCCCGCTGCGAGCCAGTACCTCGTCCATGCGTCACCTCTGTCGCCTTGAAAACGCGCTGCCGTAGGGGTATTCGGTAAACGCTGCTGCCGGCCAGTTTATGCATACCTACCAGTAGGTTTGCCACGCACCCGCGCGGTGGGACCCCGACGTTGGGCAGCATATCGGCTTGTGTCGCCCATCATCACGCACCGTTGCCCACGCTGGCGACCGTAACTGTGGCGTATCCCCGGCTCGATCTTGGTGTCCACCTGGGTCAGCAGCGCTCCCGGCTCGTGGATCCGGGCGGTCCACAACGGATATTCCGTGGGGTAAGGTCACGCGAGCGGCGGGCGCCGCGCGGTTGACGGCGGTGGATGTTGGATGACGATGCAGGGCGCTGAACCGGACCGGCCGGTTCCCGGCGGATCCGTGGTGGGCCGCGCGCAGGTGCCCGCGCCGCCAGCCGGCGGGCCCGTGGAGGCCGGCTCGCCGAAGCCGGCAGCCGCCCCACCGGCCGGCTCCCCGGCGGCAGCCGCCCCACCGGCCGGCTCCCCGGCGCCGGCAGCCCTCCCGCCGGAGGTCGTCCTCAACCATGCCGGCGACGACGCGCACCCGGCCGCGCCCAACCTGGTCTCGGTCGGCACCGGCGACGGTGAGCGGGCCGGGTTCGGCGTTCCGGGCACGATCTCGACCGACGCGCTGCGCGACTGGGCCGCCGACCGGCCCAGCCGGCTCGCGGACATCGTGTCGACCGGCGCGCCCCGGATGGGGATTCGGGACCGGCTGCGTGGCCGGACCAATCTTCTGATCATGGGGTTGGTGGGCCTGCTCGCCGTCGGCCTGGCAACCGGCACGATGATGTTGACCTCGGGCGGGATCAAGCGGGAGCGGGCCAGCGGCGCACCGGTGTCCGGGTCGCCGGCTGCGACCAGCGCGCCGACGCCGTCCGCGCCGGCGGCCACACCGGCCGCGGCGGCCGGCGCCGGCTCGGACGAGACCATCAGCATGTCCGCCACCGGCGACATCATCATGGGTGCGGCCCCCAACGGCCTGCCGCCGGCCGACGGGAAGGACTTCTTCGTCGCCGTGAAGGACGCGCTGGCGGCCGACCTGCAGATGGGCAACCTGGAGCAGCCCCTGACCAACGCCACCGGCGTCACCAAATGCCCCCCGCCGGCGAGCGCGGTTCCCGGCAGCCCGCCGCCGAAGGTCACGTGTTTCGCGTTCCGGTCGCCGCCGAGCTACGCGGCCGTGCTGCGGGACGCCGGGTTCAAGGTGCTCAACCTGGCCAACAACCACGCCTACGACTTCGGCCCGGACGGCAACCGCCAGACCCGGGCCGCCCTCGAGTCGGCCGGCCTGCACCACACCGGTGCCCCGGGTCAGATCACGGTGGTCGAGGTCAAGGGCGTGAAGGTCGCGGTGGTGGGCTTCTCGTCATACTCGTGGTCACAGAGCGTGACCGACGTCGAGGCAGGCGCGGCGCTCGTCCGGCAGGCCAAGACCCGCGCCGACCTGGTCGTGGTGCAGATGCACGTCGGTGCCGAGGGCGCGGACCGCACGCACGTCCGGCCGGGCACCGAGATGTACCTGGGCGAGAACCGCGGTGACTCGATCAGGTTCGCGCACGCCGTGGTCGACGCGGGCGCGGATCTCGTGGTCGGCCACGGCCCGCACGTCATGCGCGGGATGGAGTTCTACCGGGGCAGGCTCATCGCGTACTCGTTGGGTAACTTCTCCGGCTACAAGGCGCTCGGATACACCGGGGTGGTCGGGGTCGGCGGCGTCCTGAAGGTGACCCTGCGCAAGGACGGCAGCTATGTGCAGGGCGCATTGGCACCCACGCGCATGGTCGCGCCCGGGCTACCCGCCATGGACCCCGCCAGGCAGGCGTTGTCGCTGGTGCGGAGCTTGTCCGAGGCCGACCTGCCGGGCACCGGCGTGCGCGTCGGCGAGGACGGCTCGGTCTCGCCGCGCTAGTTGTCACACCGGCAACGTAGGCTCGTGAGCCGTGGTGGCTCAGGAGACGGAGCTGGGACGCAAGCGGCGAGCCCGGCGGATGGCGCGCGAACTGGCCGAAACGCACCCGGACGCGCACACCGAGCTCAATCATGGCAACGCCCTTGAGCTGGCCGTCGCGACGATCCTGTCCGCACAGACCACCGACCAGCGGGTCAACGAGGTGACGCCGAAGCTCTTCGCGCGTTACCGGAGCGCGGCCGACTACGCCGGGGCGGACCGGGCCGAGATGGAGGAGATGCTCAAGCCGACCGGGTTCTTCCGCGCGAAGACCGACTCCCTGATCAAGTTGGGTCAGGCGCTGGTCGAGCGCTACGGCGGGGAGGTCCCGGGTCGGCTCGACGACCTGGTGACGCTGCCCGGCATCGGGCGCAAGACCGCCAACGTCATCCTCGGCAACGCCTTCGGGGTCCCGGGCATCACCGTCGACACCCACTTCTCCCGGCTGGTGCAGCGCTGGCGGTGGACCACGGAGACCGACCCGGTCAAGATCGAGCACGCCGTCGGCGCCCTGATCGAGCGCCGCGACTGGACGATGCTCTCACACCGGGTGATCTTCCACGGCCGCCGGGTCTGCCATGCGCGCAAGCCGGCGTGCGGCGCCTGCACGCTTGCGGGCGACTGCCCCTCCTACGGCACCGGCCCGACCGACTTCGAGACCGCCGTCAAGCTGCTCAAAGGGCCGCGCGTCGCCGAGCTGGCGGAGCGGGCCCAGCGCTACCGGCAGGCGAAGCGGCGATGAGGTCACGGGCGGGCCTGGTCGCGACGGTCGCCGCGGTGGCCGGGTGCCTGGCGCTCGCCGGGTGCGGCGGTGTCCGGTCGCATTCGGCCGAGCCCGACCCGACCGGCCCGGCGTCGGCCGTAGCCGGCACGGCGATGTGCCTGACCCTCACCGAGCCTGGGGCGGCCCCAACGGCGTCGGCCGGTGCCGGCCCGCCCTCGGCCGGTGCCGGCTCGCCATCGGCCAGTGCCAGCTCGCCCTCGGGCGGACCGGCGACCGGCACGGGAGAGCCACTGCCCGACCTGACCCTGCCCTGCTTCGCGGGCGGCCAACCCGTGCACCTGGCCGCGGTCCGCGGACCGGCGGTGCTCAACCTGTGGGCGTCCTGGTGCGAGCCCTGCCGGTTCGAGCTGCCCGAGATCGCGCGATACGCGGAACGCGCCGCCGGCCGGGTGCGGGTGGTCGGCGTGATCACGAACGACCCCAACCGGACGGCCGCGCAGTCGGTGGTCGACGACTTCGGCCTGCGGTTCCCCATGGTCTACGACGAGCGCGCCCAGGTCCGCAAGGCGGTCGGCGCGCTGGGCATCCCGACGACGCTGCTGGTCGACGCTCAGGGCCGGGTCGCCTACCGCTACACCGGGGTGCAGCTGGACGAGGCGGCCCTTGCTCGCCTGGTGGAGCGTTACCTCGGGGTGCGGGTGTGACAATCGAGGACACTCCGGGTGTGACGAGGGACGGGAGGGGTGGCGTGACCGACGTGGCCCGCCGGCACACCGGCCTGCCTGCCTGGTGGGAGCCGCTGCTGACCCGGCTGGCGATGGCCGCCGCCGCCGACTTCACCCGGCTGCCGACGCCGGAGCGGGCGGGGCGCGAGAGCGCGGTCCTCGTGCTGCTCGGCGAGGAGGGGCCGGACACCGGCCCGGACGTGCTGATGCTGCAGCGCGCCACGACCCTCCGCACGCACGCCGGCCAGCCGGCCTTCCCGGGTGGCGCGGTCGACCCGGAGGATGCCGACGTCGCCGCGACCGCGCTGCGGGAGGCCGATGAGGAGGTCGGCCTGGACCCGACGAGCGTCGAGGTCGTGGCCCACCTGCCGACGCTGTGGATTCCGGTCAGCGACTTCCTGGTGTCTCCGGTGCTGGCCTGGTGGCGCACGCCGCACCCGGTCCGGCCGGTCGCCACCGCGGAGGTGGCGCGGGTCGAGCGGCTGCCGGTGAGAGATCTTGTCGACCCGGCCAATCGGCTGAGGGTCCGGCACCCGAGTGGCTGGATCGGACCGGCTTTCCGGGTACGCGAGATGTTGGTGTGGGGTTTTACCGCCGGCGTGTTGTCCACCTTGCTCGAAATGGGTGGTTGGTCCGTGCCGTGGGCGACAGACCGCGTCGAGGAGCTGCCGGGTTCTGGAGCGGCCCCCGTACGCTGAACCGGTGCCCGGCACCCTCGTCGATCTCGCCCTCATCGCCCTGATGCTCGTCTTCGCCCTGAACGGTTACCGCCAGGGCTTCGTCATCGGGCTCCTGTCCTTCGTCGGCTTCTTCGGCGGCGCCCTCATCGGGTTGCAGATCGGGCCGCTGATCGCGGAGAACTTCACCGATGACCCCATCCGGGTGCTGGTGTCGTTGGGGGCGGTTTTCGGGTTGGCGGGGGCCGGACAGGCCGTCGCCGGTTTCGTGGGGGCCCGATTGCGCGAGGCCATCCATAGCGCGTCGGCCCGCCGCCTGGATGACCTGGGCGGCGCAATTGTCTCCATCCTCGCCGTGCTGCTGGTCGTGTGGCTGGTCGCGGCGCCGCTCGGCTCGTCCTCGCTGCCCTTCCTGGCGCGCTCGGTGCGCAGCTCGGCGATCCTCGGCACGGTCGACCGGGTCATGCCCAGTCAGGCGCGGACGCTCTCGGACGCGCTGCGCCAGACCGTCGACACCCGCGGGTTCCCGGACGTGTTCGACGGTCTCACCCCGACCCGGGTGCGCGCCGTCCCGGAGCCGAACAATGCGCTGGCCAGCTCGCGGGTGGTGCAGGTCTCCCGGCAGTCCGTGGTCAAAGTGCTGGGCACGGCACCGAGCTGCTCGCGGCGCATCGAGGGCTCCGGGTTCATCTACGCGCCCGAGCACGTGATGACCAACGCCCACGTGGTCGCCGGCACCCGGTCCAACACCGTCGAGGTCAACGGCGCCCGCCGCAGCGGCAGGGTGGTCGTCTACGACCCGCAGCGCGACCTTGCCGTGCTCTACGTGCCGGGCCTGGGCGGGCCGGTCATGCCGTTCTCCCGGCAGGGCGCCGCCACCGGCTCCGACGCGATCGTGCTGGGCTTCCCGCTGGACGGGCCGTACGACGCCCAGGGCGCGCGGGTGCGCGACCGGCGTGAGATCACCGGACCGGACATCTACGACTCCGGCAAGGTGACCCGGGAGGTCTACACGATCCGCGGGCTGGTGCGCAGCGGCAACTCGGGCGGTCCGATGATCGCGCCGGACGGCACCGTGCTCGGCGTGATCTTCGCGGCCGCCGCCGACGACACGCAGACCGGGTTCGCGATCACCGCCGACGAGGCGGCGTCGGTCGCCATCGCCGGCCGCACGCGGACCGCCCCGACGAGCACCGGCGACTGCGCCGAGTAGCCCGCTTGCGTTCGGAGGGTCCCCCTTTACCGCATAAAGCGTTAGGAGGGGGACCCTCCTTGCACGCGGCGGCGGACCAGCGCGATGCCGCCGGCGAGGAGCAGCAGGAACACGGCCAGGCCGCTGCTGAGGACGACGAAGATACGCAGCGGCCGCAGCAGGGCCCGTGCTCTGTCCGTCGCGGGCTTCGTCGCGACCACGCGCTCCCGCAGCCGCTGGATCACCGTCGCCTCGCCGGCGCCCGCCTCGAGCGGGTTGCGGTGCACCGTCGGCACGCTGGCGGTCAGCGCCGCGACCGGGTCCACCTCGCCGAAGCCGTACCGGTCGTCGCGGCCCGGCGCGCCGAGGTCCTTCGCGGTCCGGATGAGCCGGTTGACCACGTTGGCCGCGTCCATGCCGGGCCAGCGCGAGCGCACCAGCGTGGCCGCCGCGGTCACCAGGGGCGCCGCGAAGCTCGTCCCCTGCACCCTCCAGTAGCCGCCCGGGCGGGCGCCGATCAGGTTGACCGCCGGCGCGGCGAGCACTGTCTGCCGGCCGGTCAGCGAACCCGACCAGAGGGCGCCCGAGGCGCCGCCGGTGCCACCCGCGCCACCCGCCGTGCCGCCGCCCGCGGGCGCCCCGCCGCTCTCTCCGCCCGCCAGCCCGGCGACCGCCACGACACCGACCTCGCGTGCCGGGTACCAGACCTCGGTCGACGCGGCGTTCGACGTCACGTTGCCGGTGCAGGCGATGACGACCACGTCGTGGTCGGCGGCGTACTCGAGTGCGGCGGCGAGCGCATCGCTGCGCACGCTGCCCCCGAGCGAGATGTTGGCCACCCGTGCGCCGTGGTCGACCGCCCAGCGCAGCCCGTTGGCGACGACGGTGGCGTCGTCGTACTTGTTGTCGGAGTCGAGCACGCGTACCGGAAGGATCTTCGCCTGGGGCGCGATGCCCACCACGCCGGCGTCGTCGTCGTTGCGCCCGGCGATGAGCCCCGCGACCGTCGTGCCGTGCCCGACGTAGTCGTGCCGGCCGTCGCTGGAGCCGTCGACGAAGTCAGCGCCGGGCAGCACCTGACCCGCCAGATCGGGGTGGCTCGCGTCGACGCCCGAATCGAGCACCGCCACCGTCACGCCAGCGCCGGTCGCGTGCTGCCAGGCGGCCCGGGCGTCCAGCGCGCGCAACTGGTACTGGTCGTCGCGGATCTCGTCGGCGAACGCCGGCACCGGAAAGCCGAATGCGGCGATCAGCGCGGCGACGACAACCGCGAAGGCCACAGCGGTGTTGGCCGCGGTGGCTCGGCGAGGGGTGGATTCGGGGCGCGTCACGGTGCTTATATTCTGGCTGCTTCCCGCCGGTCGCGCGTTCTCGTATCCGTTAAGAGTTCCTTAGGCGTGGGCGGTGTCCGTCACGCCGGCGGCACGTGGGCGACCTGGATCAGCCGTGCGCCTTCCTTGCGCGTGACGAGCCACCCGCGCCCAGCCGGCAGCGCCTGCGGGCGGACGTTGCCCAGCAGCGCGCCCTCCTCCCGGTCGCCGGACATCAGCAGACCCGGTGAGGACAGCTCCCGCAGCCGCTGGATCACCGGCTCGAACATCGACCGGCTGGCGCCGCCGGTGCGGCGGGTGACCACCAGGTGCAGGCCTACGTCGCGGGCCTGGGCCAGGTAATCCAGCAGCGGCAGGACCGGGTTGTTGGGCCCGGTCGCCACGAGGTCGTAGTCGTCGACCAGCACGAAACACTCCGGACCGGTCCACCAGGAGCGGCTGCGCAACTGGTCGGGCGTGACGTCCGGGCCGGGCAGCCGGCTGGCCATGTAACCGGCCACCGACTGGGTCAGCTCCAGCGTCTGCGCCGCGCCCGTCCCGTACCCGATGAGGTGTTCGCTCTGCACGGCGCCGAGCAGGCTGCGGCGGTAGTCGACGATGATGATCCGGGCCTGCTCCGGCGTGAACCGCTGGGTGATCGTCGTCGCCAGCGAGCGCAGGAACGACGACTTGCCCGACTCGGAGTCGCCGAAGAGCAGGAAATGTGGCTCGGAGTCGAAGTCGACGAGGACCGGTCGCAGGTCGGCCTCGGCGATGCCGATCGGCAAGGCCAGCGGCTCGCTGTCGTCGCGCACGCCCTCGATCGCCGAGTATGGCACGACTGCGGGCAGCATCCGCACCCGCGGCGCCGGAGCGCCGGTCCAGCCGGCCGCGATCTGCTTGACGAGGTCGGCCGGGTCTCCGCCGGTCAGCTTCGGCAGCGCGGTCAGGAAGTGCAGCGACTGCGCGGTGATGCCGCGGCCGGGGGTGCGCTCGGGGACGTTCGCGGCTGCCTTGCGCGACACCGACGAGTCGCTGGGGTCACCGAGACGCAGCTCCAGGCGGGAGCCGAACAGGTCGCGGATCGCCGGCCGGAAGTCCATCCAGCGGGCCGCGGCCGCAACGACGTGGATGCCGTAGGACAGGCCGCGCGTGGCGATGTCGGTGATCACGGCCTCCAGGTCGTCGTACTCGCTGCGCAGCGTGCCCCAACCGTCGACGACGAGGAACACGTCGCCGAACGGGTCGTCGGCCGCCCCGCCGGCCGCTGCCGCCCGGCGGCGCCGGTACGTGGCCATGCTGTCCACGCCGATCGCCGCGAAGCGCCGCTCCCGATCGGCGAGCAGGGTGGCGACCTCGCCGACCGTCCGGCGCACGCCGGCCGTGTCCAGCCGGCCGAAGACGCCGCCGATGTGAGGCAGCTCACGCAGGCCGCCCAGTTGGCCGCCGCCGAAGTCGAGGCAGTACACCTGCGCCTCGGCCGGAGTGTGGGTGAGCGCCAGGCCGGTGATGAGCGAGCGCAGCGTGGTCGACTTGCCGCTCTGCGGGCCGCCGACGACCGCGACGTGTCCGGCCGAGCCCTCCAGTTGCAGCCACAGCAGGTCGCGGCGCTGCTCGTACGGCTTGTCGACCAGGGCCACCGGCACCTGCAGGGCGCCGCGCAGCTGGGGGTTGCCCACCGACAGGCCGCGGGCCGGGTCCAGCGCCACCGGCCCGACCAGCTCGTCGATGCTCGCGGCGGTGGTCAGCGGCGGCAGCCACACCTGGTGGGCCGGGATGCCCTGCCCGGCGAGCCGGTCGACCAGGATGTCGAGCAGGCTGTCGCCTTCGGCCACCGGCTCCGTGACGACCTTGGTCGGCTCCGGGACAGGGGCGAAGTGGGTCGTGAAATGCTGCACCCGGCCGCCGACGCGCCGCCCGTCCGCGGTCGTGACCTCGCCGGGCCCCCGGTAGGGGCCGGAGACGTAGGCGGCCTTGAACCGCACGAGCGGCTCGGTGCCGAACTTGAGGTAGCCGTGCCCGGGGGAGCGGGGCAGCTCGTACGCGTCGGGGACGCCGAGGACCGTGCGCGACTCCAGCGCGGAGAAGGTCCGCAGGCCGATCCGGTAGGACAGGTGCACCTCCAGGCCGCGCAGCCGCCCCTCCTCCAGGCGCTGGCTCGCGAGCAGCAGGTGAACGCCGAGCGACCGGCCTACCCGGCCGATCTGCACGAACAGGTCGATGAAGTCGGGCTTTGCGGTGAGCAACTCGGAAAACTCGTCACAGATGATCAGCAGGCTGGGCAGCGGCGCGAGCGGGGCACCGCCGGCCCGGGCCTTCTCATAGTCGCGCAGCGAGGCGTAGTTGCCGGCGCGGCGCAGCAGCTCCTGGCGGCGCACCAGCTCACCGTTGATCGCGTCGACCATGCGGTCGACCAGCGGCAGCTCGTCGGCGAGGTTGGTGATGACGGCCGCGACGTGCGGCATCCTGTCCAGCGAGGTGAACGTCGCGCCGCCCTTGAAGTCGACGAGGACGAAGTTGAGGGTCTCCGACGAGTGGCTGGCGGCCAACGCGAGGACGAGTGTGCGCAGCACCTCCGACTTGCCGGAGCCGGTGGCGCCGATGAGCAGGCCGTGCGGGCCCATGCCGTCCTGCGCCGACTCCTTGAGGTCCAGCTCGACGGGCTGCCCGTCGCTGCCAATGCCGATCGGCACCCGCAGCCGGTCGCGGTGTGGCCGGGGCGCCCAGCCCACGGACACGTCGAAGGTGCGGGGATCGTTGATGCCCAGCAGCTCCGGCAGGCCCAGGTCGCGGTTCATGGGCGCGTCGCTGGAGCGCGCGGCGGCCGCGAGTCGCAGCGGCGCCATGCGACGGGCGAGCGCCTCGGCATCGGTGCGGCTGAGCGAGTCGGCCCGGCCCACCTCGCCCTCGTCGTCGGCGGAGATGGTCAGCAGGTGATGGTCGGGGCCGGACGGGTCCAGGACGACCATGGTGCGGTCGAGCAGCCGGGGCGGCGGCTGGTCGATGTCGAGCAGCGTCACGCCGTCCACGCCGCCGTCGGTGGCGAGGTGGGCGCTGCCGGCCAGTTCGGCGCCGTCGATGACGACCACGATGTGCGGGCTGGTGCTGCCGCCGGGCACGAACCGGGGCCGGTTGGCGAGCAGGTCGTCGAGCCGCTCCTCCAACTCGGCCGCGCTGGTGGCGACGAGCCGGACCGGGCCGACGGCGTCGGTCTTGACCGGGTGCAGGTTGTGCGGCAGCCATTTCACCCACTCCCACTCCGCCCGCCGCTCCGGCGACGTGCAGACCGCGATCAGCATGTCGTCGGGGGTGTGGAACGCGGCGAGCTGGGCGATGATCGCGCGGACCAGGCCGCGGGCGGCCTCGGCTGTGGCGGGTGTCACCCGCCCGCCGCCGCCGCGGTCGGCGGAGGCGCCGCGGATGTAGAGCCGGGAGAAGCCGCGCACGGACACCGCCACCGGCAGGTCCGGCACCACCGAGTACGCGTCGAGGAAGCGCCGCAGCGCCCCGGCCGTCATCGGCTCCAGGTCTTCGAGGGGCCGGGTGACCGGTGGGATCAGCGGGGTCGCCAGGGTCTGCGCCCCGACCGCCACCCGGACGATGCCGAAGTCGGCGTCGGAGGTGCGCCGCTCCCACAGCCGGTGGCTGTCGACGGTCGACCACAGCCGGTCCGGGTCCGGATGCCGGTAGAACAGGCCCACCCGCTGCCGGTCGGCCGTATCCCGGACCTTCTTGCGCAGCGTCGCCAGGTGCCGCAGGTACTCCCGGCGGGCCGCCATCATCTCGGATTTCTTCGGTCCGGAACTTGACCAGGAGGACGCCAGCATCCCAAGAGTTGAGATGCCGAAGATGCCGCCGATCACGTACGAGTACGCGCTGCCGTTCTTTCCCGCGAAGAGCAGGCCGGTCGCGATCGTCCCGGTCAGCATCGGCAGCAGCTGCATGACCTGCTGCCAGCGGGAGTTCGTCGCCTGGGGGATCTCGGGCGGCGCGTCGACGACCAGCTCGCCGACCGGGATGTCGGGGGCGGCGCGGCGGGGCAGGCGTTTGACGATGACCGTGCTCACGCGATCCCCCCGCTCCGCCCGGGGACGCGTTCGCCGGACACTGTGCCGATGGTTCGCCCGCTGCGCTCGCTCACGCTGGCATGCTAGGTCCCCGATACGAGTTTCGGGGGACCGGCCGTTCGTGGTAGGACTCTCCGGTGCCCGCCCCATCGACCGGTCTCGCCCGGGTCACGATCAGCTCGCCGCAGCGGCGCGTGGATGTCGCGCTGCCCGACGGGGTCCCGCTTGCCGAGCTCCTGCCGGAGCTGCTCGGCCACGCCGGTGAAGGTCTTGCCGACGAGGGCGAGCGCCACGGCGGATGGGTGCTGCGCCGCAGTGACGGCACCCCGTTGACCACCGGATCGCCGCTCGCCTCCCAAGGTGTGCGCGACGGGGCGGTCCTGCACCTCATTCCGGCCCGTGCCGAGTGGCCGGAGCTGGAATACGACGACGTGGTCGAGGCGATCGCGGCCGGCGCCCGGCGCTACGGCCTCGGCTGGAGCGCCCGCGCCAGCCGGGTCGCCGGGCTCGCGGCGGCCGGCCTGGTCCTGCTGGTCGGCTTGATCGCCGTGCTGGGCGCCGGGCCGGAGTGGGCGCTGCCCGGCATCGTCTCGGCGGGCGTCGCCCTGCTGCTGCTGGTCGCCGGCATCGTCGCCTCACGCGCCTACGGCGACGGCCAGGTCGGCGCCACCCTGGCGGCCTACTCGCTGCCGTACGCCTTCGTCGGCGGGCTCGTCGTCCTCGCTGCCGACCGCACCCAGGTGTCCGGCTTCGACGAGTGGAACCTGCTGCTCGGCGCCATGACGATGCTGCTCGCCGCGCTGGTCGGGGCGGTCGGCACCGGATACGGGCTGCGGCTGTTCATCGCCGGCGCCACCACCGGCGTGCTCGGGGCGGTCGGGGCGCTCATCTGGCACTACACGTCGGCTCCCGGTGCCGCCGCGGCGCTGCTCGCGCTGCTGGTCGCCGGCATCGGCGCGGTGCCCCTGCTGGCCATCCGCTTCGGCAAGCTGCCCATGCCGGCCACCACGCTGCCGGCCGACCTGTCCGCCGGCGGCCGCGGTCTCGAGCCGCAGCCGGACCGGGAGCGGGTCTTCGCGGCCGTGGCGCGCACCGACGACATGCTGACCGGGATGCTGCTCGGGCTGACGATCGCGGGCGCCCTGTCGTCGGTGGTCCTGGCCCGCGCCAACGACCTTTCCGCCGGCCTTCTCATCGCGGTCGCGTCGACGGCGCTGCTGCTGCGGGCCCGCCTGTTCGTCACCGTCCGGCAGCGGCTGCCGCTGGTCGGTGCGGGGGTCGTCGGCTACGCGCTACTGGCCGCCGGGATCCTGGCGTCCGGCGGGCCGGAGGTGCACCTCGTCGGCGCCCTCGCACTCGCCATCGCGGCCGTGGTGGTCGCGGCCGCCGGTGCCCGGTACGCGCAGCGTCCACCGTCGCCCTACCTGGCCCGGGCCGCGGACGTGCTCGACGCGCTGTGCGTGGTGTCGGTGCTGCCGATCGCGTGTGCCGTGCTCGGCCTCTACGGCGCGGTCCGCGGCTTCGTCCACTGAGCGGCGCCCGTTGATCGCGATCCAGGAGAAGTTGACCGCGGCCCGACTTCTCCTAGATCGACGAAAGGAGAGTGCGGCTCAGTGCTTGCCGGCCACCGGGGGCATGCCGGGGTCATGATAGGTCCCCGCCGCGATGGCGTCGGTGTAGCGCTGGCGGGACACCTTGATCTCGGCCTCCGCCTCGGTGCGGCCGGTCCAGGTGGCGCCCTCGACGCTCTTGCCGGGCTCGAGGTCCTTGTACACCTCGAAGAAGTGCTGGATCTCCAGCCGGTAGAACTCCGGCAAGTGATGGATGTCACGCAGGTGCTCCTGGCGTGGGTCCTCCGCCGGCACGCAGAGCACCTTGTCGTCGCCGCCTTTTTCGTCCTTCATCCGGAACATTCCGATCGCCCGGCAGCGGATCAGACAGCCGGGGAACGTGGGCTCCTGGAGCAGCACGAGCGCGTCGAGCGGGTCGCCGTCGTCGCCGAGCGTGCCATCGATGAACCCGTAATCGGCCGGGTACTGGGTCGCGGTGAAAAGGGTGCGATCCAGGCGGATCCGCCCGGTCGCGTGGTCGACTTCGTACTTGTTCCGCTGCCCCTTGGGGATTTCGACCGTTACGTCGAACTCCATCATCTCCGGCTCCTCCCGCTCGCCCCCATTGCGACCGCAGGACCAGTTCCCGCGACGGCGCACGTGCCAGGTGCGACCGGTGACTAGTGTTGCTGAGGTTCAGGTCCCGGTCCGGAGGGAGGGTGCGGTGGCGAGGCAAAGACCACAGCGCGGTCTGCTCGTCGCTCTGGTCTGTCTGCTCTGCCTGTCACTGGCCGCGATCACGGTGGCTGTGGTGGCACCAGGGTACGCCGCCCAGCTCACCGGGGCACCTCGGCGCGACTGGCACGCGGGCAAGGCGGCCACGCCGGCGCCACCGGTGCTGAGCGCGCTCGGCGCGACCGCGCCGCAGCCGACCGCCGACGCGGTCGCCGCCAGGCTGAGACCGCTGCTGTCAGATGCGACACTGGGCGGTCGCGTCTTCGTATCGATCGTCGACGTGGCGAGCGGCGCGCGCATCTTCGAGCAGGGCGCCGACACGCCAGCCATCCCCGCCTCCACGCTCAAGGTCCTGACCGCGGAGGCCGTCCTCAAGGCGCGGGGCCCGGGTCACCGGCTGGCCACCCGGGCGGTGGCCGGCGCTGCCCCGGGCGAGGTCGTGCTCGTCGGTGCCGGTGACCCGACCCTGGGCGGCGGGGACAAGCGGACCTACCCGGAGGGCGGGCGCCTCGACGACCTCGCCGCCCAGGTGAAGAAGTCGCTCGGGGGGACGGCGCCCACGAAGGTGGTCCTGGACACCTCCCTGTTCGGCCAGCCGACCCTCGAGCCCGGCTGGGACGCCGATATCTCCGCCGGCAACTCACCACCGGTGACGGCACTGATGATCAACGGCGGTCGGATCGGCGCAGGGACCGCCCACGGGGTCGCCGACCGCACCCAGACGCCGGATATCGACGCGGGAAAGGCCTTTGCCGCCGCGCTCGGACTGCCGCCTGCCGCGGTGACCCGCGGCCTGGCGCCGCCCAACGCGGCCCAACTCGGCGTCGTGCAGTCGCCGCCGATGGCGCGACTGGTCGAGATGATGCTCGTGGAGAGCGACAACATCTTGGCCGAATGCCTGGCCCGGCAGGTGGCGCTGGCCCGCAACCAGCCCGGCACGTTCGCCGCCGCGGCCGGCGCGACGAGGGCGGTGCTGGCCGACCTGGGGTTGCCCGCCGACAAGGCGGTGATCGCCGACGGCAGCGGGCTGTCGCGCACCAACCGGGTCACCGCCGGGCTGCTCACCGACGCTCTGGTTCTCGCCGCCAGGCTGGACCACCCGGAGTTGCGTACCGTCCTGGCCGGCCTGCCCGTCGGCGGATTCTCCGGCACGCTGCGGGCCCGGTACCGCAAGCAGTTCAGCGCACCGGCGGCCGGTCTGGTGCGGGCGAAGACCGGCAGCCTGGGTGGGGTCACGTCGATGGCGGGCATCGTCATCGACGCGGACGGGCGCACCCTGGCGTTCACGGTCATCGCGGACAACGCCCGCGACACCCTGGCCAACGGTGACATCGCCGCCCCGGCGCAGGAGGCGGTGGACAAGGCGGTCGCCGCGATCGCCGGCTGCGGCTGCAGTTGAGTCCGGCGTCGCATCCACGCGCCGGACAAACCGACAAAAGCGCCACGAGCAAGCGGCGGGTACCGTGGGGGCATGGCGCAGTACGTCGACTGGGACCTGGCCGCGGCGACTGCCGCAGCGCTGGGCCGCACCGGTCCACAGGTTTCCTACGACGAGGCCGTCGAGGTCGTCAACGACCTCCGGCAGCTCACTGACGAAGCGGCGGGTTACGTCCTCGACTACACCGATCTCCGCCCGGTGGGGCCCGACCCCGGCGTGCGGGTGGTCGACCGGCGGGACTGGGCGGCCACCAACATCGCCGGCCTCCGGCAGGTGATCAACCCGCTCGCCGAGCGGCTGGCCGGTGGGCGCGGGCCCAGCCCGCTCGCCGCCGCGATCGGCGGCCGGGTGACCGGGGTGCAGGCGGGCACCGTGCTCGCTTACCTGTCCGGCCGGGTGCTGGGGTCATACGAGGTGTTCTCCGCCGACCCGGGCCAGCTCCTGCTCGTGGCGCCCAACATCGTCGACGTCGAGCGCAAGCTGGGCGCCGACCCGCGCGACTTCCGGCTGTGGGTGTGCCTGCACGAGGTCACCCACCGCACCCAGTTCACCGCCGTTCCCTGGCTGCGCGGCTACTTCCTCGGTGAGGTGCAGGCGTTCGTCGACGCCGCCCAGCTCGACCGCGAGCAGCTGATGGAGCGGGTGCGCCACAGCGTCTGGGCCCTCTCGGAGGCGATGCGCAACCCGGAGAGCCGCTCATCGGTGCTCGACCTGGTGCAGACGCCCGCCCAGCGCAAGGTGCTCGACCGGCTCACCGCGCTGATGACGCTGCTGGAGGGGCACGCCGAGTTCGTCATGGACGGGGTGGGGCCCCAGGTCGTGCCGTCCGTCGACGCCATCCGCAGCAGCTTCAACCAGCGCCGCGAGGCCGCCAACCCGCTCGAGCGGGTGCTGCGCAAGCTGCTCGGCATCGAGGTCAAGCTGCGGCAGTACGCCGAGGGCCGCAAGTTCGTGCACGGCGTCGTCGAGCGGGTCGGCATGGCCGGGTTCAACCGGATCTGGCAGTCTCCGCTGACCCTGCCGCGGCTGCCCGAGGTGAGCGACCCGGACGCCTGGATCAACCGGGTCGTCGCCCCCGTGGGCTGACGCGATGCTCGCGCCGCCGGTGGCCGCGGTGCGCGTCGCGGTCCGTCGCGCGCTCCAGACGGGGGTACCCGCGGAGTCGCTGATCCTGGTGGCCTGCTCCGGCGGGGCGGATTCGCTGGCCCTGGCCGCCGCGACGGCGTTCGTCGCGCCGCGCCTGGGCCTGCGCCGCGGGCTGGTGACTGTCGACCACCGGCTGCAGCCGGGCTCCGCCGATCGGGCCGCCGCGGTGGTCAAGTGGGGCCAGGCCAACGGCTTCGACCCGGCTCTGGGCGTACCCGTCGATGTCGGCACCGACGGCGGGCCGGAAGCGGCCGCACGGACGGCGCGCTACGCGGCGCTGGTGTCGGCGGCGCGATCGACGGGCGCCGCGGCGGTGCTGCTCGGGCACACCCGCGAGGACCAGGCCGAGACCGTGCTGCTGGCGCTCGCCCGCGGCGGGGGCCCACGCGGGCTGGCCGGGATGCCCGCCCGCCGCGACGTCGACGGGGTGGCGCTGCTGCGGCCGCTGCTGGACCTGTCCCGGACCGAGACTGCCGCCGCCTGTGCCGAGCTGGGTCTGGAGCCGTGGCACGACCCGCACAACAGCGATCCGGCGTACGCCCGCTCGCGGGTGCGCGGCCTGCTCCCGGCGCTCGTCGACGCGCTCGGCCCGGGAGTGGTGGGCAATCTCGCCCGGGCGGCCCGGTTGGCAGCGGCCGACACCGCCGTCCTCGACGCGCTGGCCGACGGGATCGACGCCGCCGACGGCGCGGGTGGGCTGCGGATCGAGGCGCTGGTCGAGCTGCCGGCCGCGCTGCGGACGCGGGTTCTGCACTCCTGGGCCCGCGGCCTCGGGGTGAGCGGGTCGGCGCTGTCGGCTCGCCACATCGACGCGCTCGACGCGCTGGTCATCGACTGGCACGGGCAGGGCCCGGTGGCGCTGCCGGGCGCGGTCCGGGTCGGGCGCGACGAGGGGCGACTGAGGCGGCTAACGGATTAGAGTCGGCGCATGCGATCTGCCCGCCAGCCGGTCTACGCGCCACACGGCGCTGTCGCCACCAGCCAGCCGCTCGCGGCGGCCGCCGGCCTCGACGTGCTGCGCCGGGGTGGCACTGCCGTCGACGCGGCGCTGGCCACCGCGATCGCGCTGACCGTGGTGCAGCCCGGCTCCAACGACATCGGCGGTGACCTGTTCGCGCTGGTGTGGGACGGCGGGCAGTTGCACGGGCTGAACGCGTCCGGCCGGTCGCCGGGCGCCCTCACCGCCGATCTCGTCCGCGAACGCGGGGCCGGCGCGCCGTCGGCCGCGCTCGGCGGCGCGCAGGCCGCGGCGGCCGAGGTGGTTCCGGAGCGCGGCTGGCTGCCGGTGACCGTGCCCGGCGCGCCGGCCGGTTGGCGGGACCTGCACGACCGGTTCGGGACGCTGCCGTTCGCCGACCTGTTCACCGACGCGATCCGGTACGCCGAGCACGGGTACCCGGTCTCGCCGGTCGTCGCGGCCGGCTGGGCATGGACTGTGGAGTTGCTGCGGGACCGCCTGGACGGGCCGGAGTTCGCCGAATGGTGGCGGGTGTTCGCGCCGGGCGGCCGCGCCCCGCGCGCCGGGGAGCGCTGGCGCAATCCCGCCGCCGCGCACACGTTGCGGCTGATCGCGAGCACGGGCGCGGACGCGTTCTACCGGGGCGAGATCGCGGCGTCCATCGTGGAGTTCGCGGCCGCGACGGGCGGATTGTTGACGGCCGCCGACCTCGACAAGCACACCTCGACCTGGGTGGACCCGATCTCCACCGACTACCGCGGCTACGGCGTGTGGGAGATCCCGCCCAACGGCCAGGGCCTCGCCGCGCTCGCCGCGCTGAACGTGCTGGAGGGCTTCGACCTGCCGGCCGCGTCGCTGGAGGAGCGGCTGCACTGGCAGATCGAGGCGATGAAGCTCGGGTTCGCCGACGCGCACGCCTACGTCGCCGACCCTGACTTCTCCGCCGTGCCCGTGGCGGCCCTGTTGGACAAGTCCTACGCGGCGCGCCGCCGCGCGCTGATCGGGCCGCACGCCGCGGTCCCGGCCCCCGGCGATCCGCTCCGCGGCGGGACGGTGTACCTCTGCGCGGCCGACGCCGGCGGCATGATGGTGAGCCTGATCCAGTCCAACTACATGGGGTTCGGCTCCCACGTGGTGGTGCCGGGGACCGGGTTCAACCTGCAGAACCGGGGTGCGGGGTTCGCCATGCAGGCCGATCATCCCAACGTGGTGGCCCCCGGCAAGCGCCCGTTCCACACCATCATCCCGGGCTTCCTGACCCGTGGCGGCGAGGCGGTCGGCCCGTTCGGGGTGATGGGCGGGCACATGCAGCCGCAGGGGCACGTGCAGGTGGTGCTGTCCACCGTGGACGATCGGCTGGACCCGCAGGCCGCGCTGGACCGGCCCCGGTGGTACTGGCACGCGGGCACCGAGGTGCGCGTCGAGCCCCGCCTCGCCGCCGACGACGAGGGCCGGGCCGCCGTGGCCGGGCTACGCCGGCGGGGGCACGACGTGCACGTGACCGGCTCCGCCGGGTACGGCTTCGGCCAGGCGATCTGGCGGCTCGACGGCGGCGCCGGATACGTCGCCGGCAGCGAACCCCGCGCCGACGGCTGCGCGCTGGGCTATTAGATTGCCGCGCCGATCTTGGAGTTGTGTATACGGTTTGATCTCTAAACCGCGTCACTTTCTCCTCGATCGGCGGTAAAGGGGGCGGGGTTACGCGACGCGGTCGCGGAAGGTCGTGCGGTACGACTGCGGCGTCGCGCCGACCCGCCGGGTGAAGTGGTGGCGCAACATCGCCGCGGTGCCGAAGCCCGACCGGGTCGCCACCGCGTCCACCCCGAGATCGGTCTCCTCCAGGAGTTCGCGCGCCAGCAGCACCCGCTGCGCGGTGAGCCAGTCGTGCGGGGTCGCGCCGGTTTCGGCCCGGAACCGTCGGGCGAACGTGCGAGCCGACATGTGCGCCTTGGCGGCCAGCGACTCGACGGTGTGCGGCTGGTCGAGCGTGGCGATCATCCAGGACAGCAGCGGCTCCAGGGTCGGCGCCTCCGAGGTGCGCGGCACCGGTGCCTCCACGTACTGCGCCTGGCCGCCGTCGCGGTGCGGCGGGACGACCATCCGGCGGGCCAGCGACGTGGCGACGGCCGAGCCGTGCTCCCGGCGCACCAGGCTCAGGCACGCGTCGATGCCGGCCGCGGTGCCGGCGCTGGTGATGATGTTGTCCGCTGCCACGTAGAGCACGTTGGGGTCGACGGTGACCTGCGGGAACCGGCGGGCCAGGTCGTCGGCGTACTTCCAGTGCGTGGTCGCGCGCCTGCCGTCGAGCAGCCCGGCCTCGGCGAGCAGGAACGCGCCGGAGCACACCGAGAGCACGTACGCCCCGCGCTCGGCGGCGCGGCGCAGCGCCGCGAGCACCTCGGGCGGCGCGACCGAGTCGAGCGGGTAGGCGGGCACCGCGACGAGGTCGGCATCCTCGATCGGGGCGAGGTCGGCGGTGGGGGTCAGCAGCCAGCCGGACTTGGTGCGCACCGGCTTTCCGCCGGGTGAGCAGGTGTGGAACTCGTAGGCAGGGAAGCCGTCGACGACCCGGTCGGTGCCGAAGACCTCGCAGATCACCCCCAGTTCGAACGGGGCGACCTGATCCATGACGAGCACGGCGACACGCTGGAGCATGCGTCGAGCGTACTCCTAGAAGTGGCGGGAAATCGATGCACTGTGGCAACTCTGCCACTGTCGAGCGCGGCGGCGTCGGCGGATCGTAGGTACCAGACCGGTGCGCACCGGCCAGACCACCACTCAACGGAGGGCTTGGCCGCCATGGAAATCCTGCTGCTTGTGATCTTCTTCGCCCTGCTGGCGGCGGCATCCGCCGCTGGCCTGACCGCGGACAGCCGCGACAGCGCGGACTGGAAGGCGACCCTGGACGGGTGGCGGTCGCCACGCCGTCCGTGATGCGTTGCCGAGTCGTGACCCGCTGTCGACCGGCGTGACGGATTGCGCAGGTGGGGACCCCCCGCCTGCGCCGGGGTCAACGGGTACGGCACGCTAGGCGCCATGGCCGAGGGCAACTGGCACGCCGCCGATATCGACCGGGTGATCGTCACCGAGGAACAGATCCGCGACAAGATCGACGAGATTGCCAAGCAGATCGCGGCCGACTACGCGACCGCCGAGTCCGTGCTCCTCGTCGGCGTGCTCAAGGGTGCCGTGATGTTCATGGCCGACTTCGCCCGCGCACTCGGTCGCCACGGCCCGCCCGTGGAGCTGGAGTTCATGGCGGTCTCCTCCTACGGGCAGGGGACGACGTCGTCGGGCGTGGTTCGCATTCTGAAAGACCTGGACCGGGATATCGCCGGGCGGCACGTGATCGTGGTCGAGGACATCGTCGACTCCGGTCTGACGCTCTCCTGGCTGCTGAAATATCTGGCCAGCCGGTCAGCCGCCTCGGTCGAGGTGGTGGCGTTGCTGCGCAAGCCGGACGCGGTGAAGGTCAACGTGCCGGTGAGGTACGTCGGATTCGACATCCCTAACGAATTCGTCGTTGGGTACGGGCTCGACTACATGGAGCGATACCGCGAAGTGCCCTATGTGGGCGTGTTGCGGCAAGGCGTGTACGCCCGTAGCTGAACAACCGGCCCCGGGATTCGCCTGATTAGCGGCTTCTGCGTGGCTGCGGAATCCGGAGCCCGGCGGCCCTCACCAGGCCCGCCACGCTCCCATCCCGGGGAGGGCCGGTGCTCATCCGCGCGCCTGAGTCCCACGGTGTACCTTCGAATAACCGGCGTGCCCGCCATATGCACCCGGTGTCGCGCCGGTAGTCGACCGGCGCGGGTAACGGTCTTCAGGGATCAGGAGGTGCCGGGCGCCGCACCGCGCTCGACAACGATATGGAACGGACCCGTTTCTTCCGCCGGCCAGTGGTCTGGTTCATCATTGTGATCCTCGGCGCGATCGCGGCCAGCACCCTGTTCACCGGTGGTGCCAGCTATAAGAAGGTCGACTCCTCGCGAGCCCTCGCGCTGCTCAATGCGGGCGACGCGAAGAAAGTGCTGCTGGAGGACAAGGAGCAGACGCTCTCGATCGACCTCAAGACCAAGGTCGACGGCACCGACAAGGTGCAGGCCCAGTTTCCCGCCGACTCGTTCCGCGACATTTACAAGCAGCTCAACGATCTGAAGGCCGCAGACAAGCTGGATAGCTGGGACACCAAGGTCACCAGGGACAGCGTGATCGTCGGTCTGCTGGTCAACCTGCTGCCGATCGCCGTGCTCGTGATCCTGCTGCTGCTGTTCATGTCGCAGATGCAGGGCGGCGGCTCCCGGGTGCTCAACTTCGGGAAGTCCAAGGCGAAGTTGATCTCCAAGGACACGCCCAAGACGACGTTCTCGGACGTGGCGGGCGCCGACGAGGCGGTCGAGGAGCTGCACGAGATCAAGGACTTCCTCCAGGCTCCGGCGAAGTACCAGGCGCTCGGCGCGAAGATCCCGAAAGGCGTGCTGCTCTACGGCCCGCCCGGCACGGGCAAGACGCTGCTCGCCCGGGCTGTCGCCGGCGAGGCCGGCGTCCCGTTCTACTCGATCTCCGGCTCCGACTTCGTCGAGATGTTCGTCGGTGTCGGTGCCTCCCGCGTGCGTGACCTCTTCGAGCAGGCCAAGGCGAACGCGCCGGCCATCGTCTTCGTCGACGAGATCGACGCGGTCGGCCGCCACCGCGGCGCCGGCCTCGGCGGTGGGCACGACGAGCGCGAGCAGACCCTCAACCAGCTGCTGGTCGAGATGGATGGCTTCGACACCAAGGGCGGTGTGATCCTCATCGCCGCGACCAACCGGCCGGACATCCTCGACCCGGCGCTGCTGCGCCCGGGCCGCTTCGACCGGCAGATCGCCGTCGACCGTCCCGACATGGAGGGCCGCAAGGCGATCCTGCGGGTGCACGCCAAGGGCAAGCCGTTCACGCCCGACGTCGACCTCGACTCGGTGGCCCGGCGCACGCCCGGCTTCACAGGCGCCGACCTGGCCAACGTGATCAACGAGTCCGCGCTGCTCACCGCCCGCGTCGACAAGCGCGCCATCACCAACGATTACCTCGAGGAGGCGATCGACCGCGTGATCGCCGGTCCAGAGCGGCGCACCCGCGTCATGAGCGAGCACGAGAAGCGGGTCACCGCCTACCACGAGGGTGGCCACGCGCTGGTCGCCTGGGCGCTGCCGCACGCCGCGCCGGTGCACAAGGTGACGATCCTGTCGCGCGGTCGTTCGCTGGGGCACACGCTCGTGCTGCCCACCGAGGACAAGTACACCCAGACCCGCTCCGAGCTGATCGACACCCTGGCCTACGCGCTGGGTGGTCGAGCCTCCGAGGAGCTGGTGTTCCACGAGCCCACCACCGGCGCCGGCAACGACATCGAGAAGGCAACCGCGGTCGCGCACGGGATGGTCACCGAATACGGCATGAGCGCCCGGCTGGGTGCCGTGAAGTACGGCCAGACCGATGGTGAGCCGTTCCTGGGCCGCACGATGGGCCACGAGCGCAACTACTCCGAGAAGGTCGCCGCCGACATCGACTCCGAGGTGCGGGCGCTCATCGAGCTCGCGCACGACGAGGCGTGGGAGATCCTGGTCGAATATCGGGACGTCCTCGACAACATCGTCGAGGAGCTGATGGAGAAGGAGACCATCTCCCAGGCCGACATGGCCCGCATCTGCGCCCGTGTCGTCAAGCGGCCCCCGATGGCGCCCTACAACGGCAACGGCAAGCGCCGCCGGGGCGACCACCCGATCGTCCCCACCACCGACCTGGAGGCGCTACGCAAGTCGGCACCCACAGCGGCGGAGGAGGCGCACGCAGGTAGCGCGTCCGCGGCGGAGCGCTCGACGGGGGACGGCACGCACTGACCGAATTCAAGGAGTCGGCGGCGAGTTGCACCGAGCCTGACACCGACGACTCTCTCGACTACCTGGCCGCCCGTCTGGTGAACGGGCGGCTCGGTGGTGGCGCGGTCGAGGAGGCCGTCGACCTGCCCCGCATCGAGGCGGCCGTCCGCGAGATCCTCATCGCCATCGGCGAGGACCCCGAACGCGACGGGCTCCAGCGCACCCCGGCCCGGGTCGCGCAGGCTTACGCCGAGCTGTTCGCCGGGCTGCGCGTCGACCCGGCGCAGGTGCTCACCACCTCGTTCGAGGCAGACCACGAGGAGTTGGTGCTCGTACGCGACATCGAGGTGATGTCGCTGTGCGAGCACCACCTGCTGCCGTTCCACGGGGTGGCCCACATCGGGTACATCCCGGGGGTGGACGGCAGGATCACCGGCCTGTCCAAGCTCGCCCGGCTGGTCGAGGTATACGCCCGCCGCCCTCAGGTGCAGGAGCGGCTCACCTCGCAGATCGCCGACCTGCTCATGGAGCAGCTGAAGCCGCGCGGGGTGATCGCGGTGCTGGAGTGCGAGCACATGTGCATGACGATGCGTGGCATCAAGAAGGGCGGCGCGCGCACGATCACCTCCGCGGTCCGGGGATCCCTGCGCGACGACGCGAAGACCCGCGCCGAGGCGATGAGCCTGATACTGCACCGCTAACGGGTCGTCAGGCCCACTTGACGTCAGGCTTGCCTGACGCGAGAATGGTGCTATGTCCACACCCGACAGCCTCGACATGCAGTTCACCCTCCTGACGGCTGCCGCCCGCTACGACGAGCTGCGCACCCGCGACGCGCTCGCACCGCCGACCGTCGACAACGCCGCCGACGAGGAGCCCCGCTCCACGACCCCTCCGCTGACCAAGGAGGAGGCCCTCGAAATGCTCGCGTTGGGCGAAGTGATCGCCCGCAAGGCCGGCTACGGGCGCCAGCTCGGCGTCCGGACCGCCCGCGCGGCCGGTGCGTCCTGGTCCCAGATCGGCGCGGCGCTCGGGACCAGCAAGCAGTCCGCCTGGGAGGCGCACACCCGGTGGATCGACGAGCAGGCCGCGCAGCACGGACGGGTCGGGCACCTGGGGTTCGACTCCGAAGACACCGCCGCCGCCCGCGCGCTCGCCGGCCACCCCGACGAGCCGTGACCGCTGCTCTATCGAAGCGCCAGCAGGGTCACGAGGACCAGCGCGGGCAGCATGGTCAGGGCGCTGATGACCAGACCCGGCCCGAGGGCACGGGACGAGCCCGTCACCTCGGTCGCCAGCCAGCCCAGCCCGAACCCGACCGGCGGTAACAGCAGGATGCCGGCGATCGCCGGTGCCGGTTGATCCGCGACGAGGCCCAGCACGACGAAGACGGCGATCTCGGCCACGACCACCGCGAGCGCGGACGCGCCGTAGATCAGCGTCGCGCGCGCATCCGCCGCCGGGCCGGCCTCCGCGGCATCCAACGCGGCCCGCGCGTGCGCCAGCGCCCCCGACACGCCCGTCGGCCCGGCGACGGCCCTTCGCGCGGCGTCCAGCTCGGCCGGGGTGGGGGCCGGTGCCCCGGTCTGTGCGAGCCGGTGGCGCAGCGCGGCCAGTTCATCGCGGGCCGCCACGACGGTGGTCTGCCGCCCGGTCGCGCCGTCGGCCAGCTCCCGGCGCACCGCGTCCAGCCCCTGGGCCGCGGCCAGGTACTCGTGCCAGGCGCCGGCGTCGACGGCATGGGTGCCGGAGGGCCCGCCGGTGGACTGCCGGCACACCCGCCGGATGAGCTCAGCCGGCGGGTCGGGGTCGAGGTAGACCGGGGCGTTGAGCCGGCCGCCGATGCGCCGCGGGCCGGCCGCGAACGCGCCGTCCGGTGGATCGCCGACCCACGCGTACGGGTTGCGCACGCTGATCTGGGTGCATGCGGCCAGCGGCGCCTGGGTGGACTCCGGGGTGAGCGGCGGCGGCGGCCAGCCGGCGACAACCAGGTGCAGGCGCACCGCCGGGCCCGCCGCGGCCAGCGCGGCCAGCCGGGTCAGGTCGGGCGGCTCGGTCAGCTCGGGTAGCGCCGCGACCAGTACCAGCAGGGTGGTGCCGTCGCGCGGCGGCTCGCGTACCCAGGCTTCCGCCTCGTCGAGGACGGCGCGCAACCCCTCCGGATCGCCGGCCGTCCCGATGCCCTCGAAGGGCGCGAACGTGTCCCCACTGTCCACTGTGCGCACCCGAAGGCTGCCGGCCGGCGCGCTCGCGAGCAGGCGCAGCAACAGGCTGCGCAGCAGGCCGGCCACCCGGGCGTCGCGCGCGTCCGCGTCCACCGCGAGATGCCCGGTGGCCAGGAGCGGGACGACGACCGGAAACCTCGCGTCGTCGAGCGGGTGGGCCTGGCCGACCCGCACGTAGCAGGGCGGCACGTTGCCGCCGACCGGGGCGGTGGGCGGCACGGCGTCGAGCGATGCGCCGAGCCAGCCGGGCGCGAGGCGGGCCGCTGCCGCGCGCAGCCGGGCGGCCAGGTCGTGCTGGCGGGCGTAGCCGTCGACCGGGGACGTGCTCTGCTCGTACCCGTCGATGGCTGGACCGGCGACGGCCGCGACCGCCGCGGCCTGCCTGCGCAGCGCCGAGGCCCGGTCGCCGTTGAGCCGCACGACACCTCCCACCTTCGCCGTCGGACGGAACCGTAGCGCAGCGGTCGGGGCGGCTTCGCACGACCTGTCCGGTTCGAGGTCACACCCGGGAAGTGGCCGATAGCCCAGTGTGGCAAGCTACCGGCCAGTCATGAAGATCGGCCAGACGAGCATGCTCACGGTGAGTAGTCGCACAAACAGTGTGACGTGACTACCCGCGATGCTTCATATCGTCGAGGGCTGGTGTGGTCCGTTACCGGGGAGGTAATACAGGATGAAGATCTTGCTGCTCGTCTCGAGCTTCAATGGCCTCACCCAGCGGGCATGGTGCGCGCTGCGTGAGGCCGGTCACGAGGTCAGCGTCGAACTCGCACTGGACGAGCTCACGATCGTCAGCGGCGTCGAAGCCGCCAAGCCCGACCTGGTGATCTGCCCGTTTCTGAAAGAGCGGGTCCCGGCGCGGGTATGGCGCTCGTGGCGGACGATCATCATCCACCCCGGACCGCCCGGCGACCGCGGACCGTCCTCGTTGGACCACGTCATCATGGACGGTTTGCCGGTGTGGGGCGTCACCGCACTGCAGGCCGTCGAGGAGATGGACGCCGGGCCGATCTGGGCCAGCCGCACCTTCCCGATGGCTGCCGAGCCGCCGCGCAAGTCCGCGCTCTACAACGGGCCGGTCGCCGACGCCGCCGTCGAATGCATCATGGAGACGGTGCAGAAGGCGGCCGACCCGACGTTCGTGCCAACGCCGCTCGCGATCGCGGAGAGACCCGTGCCTGGCACCGGGCTGCGGCCACTGCTCCGCCAGCCCGACCGGGCTTTCGACTGGGACGACGACGCGGAGACCATCGTGCGCCGCATCCGCGCCGCCGATGGTTTTCCGGGGGTACGCACAGAGATCGCCGGGGTCAGCGTCAACGCTTTCGACGCGCACCTCGGTGGGGTGGCCGGCCGGCCCGGCCAGCTTCTTGCGCACCGCGACGGCGCGGTGCTCGTCGGCACCGGCAAGGGCAGCGTCTGGCTCGGGCACCTCAAGAAACCCGACGGCGTGAAACTGCCGGCGACGATCGTGCTACGCGGGCGGGTGCGGGGTATTCCCCTCTCGCCGGTCGCGCCCTACCCGCAGGTTTCGTACTCGCGCCAGGGTCACGTGGGTACCTTGACGTTTCGCTTCTACAACGGTGCGCTGTCCGCTCGGCAGTGCCGTCGGCTGGGGGTCGGCCTACGGCACGCGCTGAGCCAGGACACGCGCGTCCTTGTGCTTCGAAGCGGCGAAGAGGTGTTCAGCAACGGCATCCACCTCGGCGTCATCGAGGCGGCCGCCGACCCGGCTGCCGAGGCGTGGGCCAACATCCGCGCCATCAACGCGATCTGCCGGCGCATCGTCACCGCGTCCAACCAGGCCGTCGTGTCCGCGTACGCGGGCAGCGCCGGCGCGGGTGGCGCGATGATGGGCCTCGGCGCGGACATCGTCGTGGCGCGCAGCGGCGTCGTGCTCAACCCCTACTACGAGATGGGCCTGTACGGGTCGGAGCTGCACACCTACACGCTGCCGGCCCGGGTGGGGTCGGAGTGCGCGACGCGCCTGTTGACCGAGCGGCTGCCGGTGGACCACGTCCAGGCGCAGGCGATCGGGCTGGTCGACGCGATCGGGCCGCGCGACCCGGAGGCATTCGCCGCCTGGCTGGCCGGTGTGGCGGCCGAGCAGGCGTCGGAGAGCCGCTGGCAGGCGACGCTGGAGGCGAAGGCCGCGCGGGCTCGGGAGGCGACCAAGCCGCTGTCGTACTACGAGACCCGCGAGCTGGCCGAGATGGCCGCCGACATGTTCGACGACCGTAAGGGCTTCGCAGCCAAGCGGCGCTGCTTCATGTACAAGCAGAAGCCGACCGAGACGCCCGCGAAGCTGGCCCTGCACCGCCAGCCCGACCACTCTCCGCGCCTGGTCGGGGTCGCCTGAGATCGTGCCCTTCCCGGCCGGAGGCGCCCGCTTCCGGCCGGGGGCGGTCTCGCCGCTTTCCTATGGTGATCTGATGGATCGCGTTCAATTGGACGTGGCGGCGCTCCAGGAGTGGTCGCGCACGCTCGACGCGCTGCCGCCGCTGTCGGCCGCGCTGCCGCGGGCGTCGGCGGTTTCGGCGGTGGGTGACCTGGCGGCGGCGCCCGGCGCCGGTGCTCTCGCCTCCGTGCACGGCGCCCGGCTGCATGCGCTGGCCGAGGCGGTGGCGGCGCTCGACCAGCGGACCGCCGAACTGGCCGGGGCGACCCGGGCGGCACTCGACGGATACCTGGCCGTGGATGCCGACGCCGCCACGATCGTCACAGCTTCCGGAAGGTTGTGGCCTCCGGAGCCCTCTGAGACCACAAGGTCCGGGAAGTTGTGACGATCATGGACGGGTTGGGTGCTGTGGCCGGGGTGTCGCGGGCCGCGGGTATGTGGCGGGCCGCCGCGGCGGCGTTGGACGAGCGCGCCGACGTGCTCTCGGCCGGCTTGGCTCTCGTCCAGCGGGCCTGGGACTCGCCGGCCGGTCTTCGGCATGCCGACGAGCTGTCGGAGCTGATCGCGTCGGTACGGCGCACGGCGGACGTCGCGCGGTACAACGCCCGCCAGTTGGAGGCCGTGGCTTCCGCCTCGGCCGGCGGTGGCCCGGACGCGGAGGCCTACGCCAACGTGGCGGCGGCGCTGACCGATCCGCGGGCCGTGGTCGGGGTCCCCATGCCGCGGGTGCCCGGGATGGTGCCGGCGGCACCGACCCCGGAACCGCCTGGCGTGGTCAAAGTCCCGCCCGGGGCGTCCGGTTCTCCATCGGCGCATGCGGCGGCCCTGCGGGCTGGTTCCGCCCACCCTCGACCTGCCGCATCCGACGGCCCGGCCGCGCCACCGGATGGCGAGCCGGACGTCGATGGCGCGGAACTGCCCGATGTGGTCGGTTGGGTGGTCACGGCTGCCGCACCAGCGGCCGGCGCCGTCCCCGCCTTCACCGCGCCCGCCACGGCTCGTCCCGCGGTCACGGTTACGGCGCCGCTGACGGCTGCTGTCCCGCCTCCGGCGCCGTGGGGGGTGGCGTCTACCCCGGCGGCGGCGCTTTCCCCGCCACCGGCGCAATCCGGGCCCGCGACGGTGCCTTCGGGAACCGCAGCGGCGGCTTCCGCGGCGGCGGCCGCGTCCACGGCCGCGCCGGCTTCCACGGCCGCGCCGGCTTCCACGGCCGCGCCGGCTTCCACGGCCGCGCCGGCTTCCATGGCGGCGGCCGCCCGCACGGCCGCGCCGGCGGAGGCGCGCCCGGCACCGTCGCGCGCCACTGGTGCCGCCCGCCGGGGCGCGGAGGACGAGTACGTCGACGGGCGGGGCAACCAGGTACGGATCCGGTGGGCCGACAAGCCATCGTGACTGCGCCTGGAACTGCCACGGGACGTGGTCGGGTTAGGCTCGGTGCGTGAGCGACGCGCAGCCGCCCCACCCGCCTTGGCAGCCGGAGCACGGCGCTGGCCGGCCGCCGGCGCTGCCCGCTCCGGGTGAGCTGCAGCGCCGGGCGCCGGGTCAGGTCCAGAAACTCCCGGTGCCACCCAAGCCGCCCGGGCATCGCGGTCGGGTCGTCGCGATCACGCTCGCGGTGGTGCTCGGTGTCCTGACGGTGGTCGGCATCGGTGGCCTGGGCCTCGGGTACTTCTACTACCAGCGCGCCGCCACACCGGACCGCAGGACGCC
>WNGE01000406.1_pt1 | contig 55906 bp, 51 predicted proteins | sample 5400651 | NCBI WGS metagenome assembly WNGE01 (sample SAMN13153370, study PRJNA577476) | soil metagenome | isolation source: 60 cm soil or saprolite under grassland replicate 2 | place: USA:California | collected 2016-06-15 | reverse complement strand
CCGGCGGGCGTACCCTCGCCCAGGGCGCGATCGCCTACCTCTGGGGCCGCAGCGACAAGACCATCCCGATCCCCGGCTGCCGTACCGTCACCCAGGTGGAGGAGAACGCCGGCGCGCTGGCCTTCGGCCCGTTGGCCACGGACCAGGTCGCCGAGGTGGACAAGCTGCTCGGCCGGGGAGCTTAGCGTCCGACCCGGCCAGTTAGGGTCCGACCCGGCCGTCCGGCTGGTGGATGACGGTGAACTTCTCCCAGGCACCGATGCTGGTCCGGTTGGCGATCAGCGGCGACGTGCCGGCGTTCTCCGCGGTGACGTACCGGCCGTTCGCGTGGGACTTCAGGGCGATGAAGCCGCCCCCGGCGTTCACCTGGTCGAACTGCTCCCAGGCGCCGATCGCGGTCCGGCTGGCGATCAGCGGCAGGGTACCGGCGCCGTCCGCGCTGACGTACTTTCCGTTGACCCGGGCGACCAGGCTGATCACCGCGGTCGGCAGGAGCTGGACGAACTTCTCCCAGGTACCCACGGCGGTCCGGTTGGCGATCAGCGGCTCGGTGCCGAAGTTCTCCGCCGTGACGTACCGGCCGTTGGCGTTGGCCAGCAGGCTGACCGTACCGTCCGGGTTGTCGATCACGGTGAACTTCTCCCAGGCACCGACGCTGGTCCGGTTGGCGATCAGCGCCGTGGCTCCGCCGGCCTCGGCGGTAACGTAACGCCCGTTCGCCCGCGCCCGCAGGGCGATGAACCCGTCCCCGGCGTCGACCTGGTCGAACTGCTCCCACGTGCCGATCGAGGTGCGGTTGGCGATCAGCGGCAGGGTGCCGGCGTTCTCCGCGGTCACGTACCGGTCGTTGGCCCGGGCCAGCAGGCTCATCCCGGCGAGCACGGGTACCCCGCCGGCCAGCCGGGCCAGCGCGGTCGAGTCGCCGTTGAACAGGTCCTGGTCGCCGGGGAGGAAGCCGGAGGGCTGCGACTCGTCGGAGTACTGCCACAGCGTCCAGTTGGTCCAGCCGGCCGGCAGTGCCGGCGGGGCGGGCAGGTAGCCGGCGACGAACAGCGGGTTGGCCCCGAACGTGGCGTCGTTGTTGGTACACGGGTTCCACCAGTTGGGGTTGGTGTAGATCATCGCGGGGGTGCCGGTACGGGCCTGCACCTCGGTGATGAAGTCCCGGATCCAGGTCGACATCTGGGCCGGGGTCAGGCCGTAGCAGTCCGGTTGCATCCAGGCGGTCCGGGGCCACTCGATGTCCAGCATCAGCGGGAAGGTGCGCCCGTCGGCGACGTAGCTCGCGTGGTCGACCAGGAAGTCCGCCTGGGTCCTGCCGTCGCTGAGGCTCGGCCGGGCCCGGTGGTATGCCCCGGCGTAGAGCCCATTGGCCTTCGCGCCGGCGTAGTTGGCGGCGAAGAACGGGTCGGCGGGGCCGACCTGCTCGCTGGCCCGGATGTAGGCGAACCGCGCGCCGTTGGCCGCGACGGCGGCCCAGTCGATGGTGCCCTGGAAGGCTGAGACGTCGATCCCGCTGACCGGGTACCCGAGCGGGCGGGGTCGCGGTGTCGCCTCGGCCGGCGCGGCCAGGAGCGCCCCCAACAAGACTCCGACCACTGCCGCGCCGGCCAGGCGCCGCCCCCGAGTGCCCATCACCTGACGCTATGTGCGGCGGCACCGGGCCGGATCGGCCGGACGGGCAGGGCAGCACGTAGATCGGTGGGGTGCCCCGGATCCGCGGGCACCCCACCGTTGACCAGGTCACGAGCGGGCCGCGTGCTCCTTCTTGACCTGCTCGGCCAGGTGTGCCGGCATCGGCTCGTACCGGGCGAAGGTACGCGCGAAGGTGCCGGTACCCGAGGTCATCGCGCGCAGCTCGACCGCGTACCGGACCAGCTCAGTCGCCGGTACCTCGGCGTGTACCAGGGTCTTCTCGTTCCCGTTCGCGTCCGACTCGGTGCCCTGTACCCGGCCACGCCGCCCGGACAGGTCGCTCATCACCGCGCCGACGAACGAGTCCGGTACCCGGATCTCCACCTCGTCGACCGGCTCCAGCAGGGTCACCTCGCCCTTCTCGGCGGCCTCCTTCAGGCCCAGCGACCCGGCCGTCTGGAACGCCGCGTCGGACGAGTCGACCGAGTGCGCCTTGCCGTCGAAGAGCGTCACGCGGATGTCGACGACCGGGTACCCGGCGACGATGCCCCGCTCCATCTGGGCGCGTACCCCCTTCTCGACCGAAGGGATGTAGTTGTTCGGCACCGCACCGCCGACCACCCGGTCGACGAACTCGAAGCCGGACCCGCGCGGCAGCGGCTCCACCTCGATGTCGCAGACCGCGTACTGACCGTGCCCGCCGGACTGCTTGACGTGCCGGCCGTGCCCCTTGGACGGGGCCGCGAAGGTCTCCCGCAGGGCCACCCGTACCGGCTCGGTGGCAAGCTCCACGCCACCGGAGCGGAGCCGTTCGAGTACCACGTCGGCGTGTGCCTCACCCATGCACCACAGCACCAGCTGGTGGGTCTCCGGGTTGCGCTCCAGCCGCAGCGTCGGGTCGCCGGCCACCAGCCGGCCCAGGTTCTTGGCCAGGGCGTCCTCGTCGGCCCGGCTCTTGGCCACGATCGCCACCGGCAGCAACGGCTCGGGCATGTCCCAGGGCGCGACCAGCAGCGGGTTGTCCTTGGCCGAGATGGTGTCCCCGGTCTCCGCGCTGGTGGACTTGGTGATCGCGACGACGTCGCCGGCGACCGCGTACGGCACCTCGCGCAGCGCGGCGCCCAGCGGCGAGTAGAGGTGGGCGATCCGCTCGTCGGCGTCGTGGTCGGCGTGCCCCCGGGCCTCCATCCCGTGCCCGGAGACGTGCACCGCGGTCTCCGGACGCAGCGTGCCGGAGAAGACCCGGACCAGGGAGACCCGGCCCACGTACGGGTCGACCGTGGTCTTCACCACCTCGGCGACCAGCGGGCCGTTCGGGTCGCAGGTCAGCGGGTCGCGCGGCTCCCCACCCAGGCCGGTGACCGGAGGCGGTCCGACGTGCTCGGGTGGCGACGGGAACGCGCTGGTCAGCACCTCCAGCAGGGCGTCCAGCCCGACCCGCGTCTCCGCGCAGACCGGGATCACCGGGTAGAACGAGCCGCGGGCGACCGCCTTCTCCAGGTCCTCGATGATCGTGGTGGTCTCGATCTCCTCACCGGACAGGTACCGGTCCATGAGGGTCTCGTCCTCGCTCTCCGCGATGATCCCCTCCAGCAGCTCGTTGCGCGCCTCCTCGATCCCGGTGAGGTGCTCGGCGTCCGGCTCCCCGGTGGCCGGCGGGTAGTCGGCCGAGTAGTCGAAGACCCGCTGCGAGATCAGCCCGATCAGGCCGACGACCGAGGTGCCGTCGTCGCCGTGCAGCGGGAGGTAGAGCGGGAGCACGTTGTCGCCGAAGACGCTCTGGCAGACGGCCAGCGTCTCGTCGAAGTTGGCGCGCTGGTGGTCGAGTCGGGCCACCGCCACCGCCCGGGGCATGCCGACGGCCGCGCACTCCTCCCAGAGCGCCGCGGTGGCCGCGTCCATCCCGTCGACCGCCGAGACGACGAAAAGCGCCGCATCAGCGGCGCGCAGCCCGGCCCGTAGCTCGCCGACGAAGTCGGCGTACCCGGGCGTATCCAGTAGGTTGACCTTGATGCCTTCGTGGACCAGCGGTGCGCAGGACAGGCTCACCGAGCGCTGCTGGCGTACCGCCGCGGGGTCGTAGTCGCTGACCGTGGTGCCTTCGGTGACCGATCCGGCCCGGCCGATCGTCCCGCTCGCGAACAGCAACGCCTCGACGAGCGTCGTCTTGCCCGCGCCGGAGTGCCCGACCAGCACCACGTTGCGAACCCTGCTGGGCTCGTCCACCACCGGCGCCGGGCCGGTGAACCCCTTCTCCTGGGTCTTCTGCGCCATCGGCGCACCTCCCTCGGCTCGTGATTTCGGGGAACTGAACGCCGCGTTACTTTCTGATTGCGATCCCACACCCGTGCGGGCCGCGGCACAACCCCGACGCGCGGATCGGCACCATCTGGTGGAACGCCGTACGGGTTCGGCGCCGATATGGTGGGAGCGCCATGGTAAAGATCTTCAGCGGGCCGGTGAAGGCCGGCATCAACCGCGCCTTCGACCCGCTCGCGCGGCTCCTGCTGCGCGCGCACGTCTCCCCGGACGCGGTCACCGTCGCCGGTACCGTCGGGGTGCTCATCGGCGCGTTCGGCTGGGCCACCCGGGGCCAGTGGATCATCGCGACGGTGATCATCACGCTGAGCGCCCTCTTCGACCTGGTCGACGGCTCGATGGCCCGGCAGCTCGGCCGTCCGGGCAAGTTCGGCGCGTTCCTCGACTCCACCATGGACCGGGTGGCCGACGCCGCCGTGTTCGGCTCGGTCGCCTACTACTTCGCCACCCAGCAGCGCCACTCGACGCTCATCGCCGCGCTGATCTGCCTGGTCACCGGGCAATTGGTGTCCTACGTCCGGGCCCGCGCGGAGGGCCTGGGCCTGACCGCCAACGTCGGCATCGCCGAGCGGGCCGAGCGGCTGATCCTCCTCGGCGTCGGCGGCCTGGTCACCGGCTTCGGCTGGCGCTACGGCATAGACGTGGCGCTCTGGCTGCTCGCTGTGCTGTCGCTGGTCACCATCGGGCAGCGGATCGGGCACGTATACCGCCAGGACCGGGGAGCCGCGGCATGACCGGGTGCACCGAGCGACGCGAGGGCCGCGAGGGCATGCGGAAGAGAGGCACAGCGTGAACGCCGTCGAATCGGCCTACGCCGCCGGCTGGCGGGTGGTCCGGGCGCTGCCCGAGCCGGTGGCCCGGGGGCTGTTCGCGCTGGGCGCCGATCTGGCGGTCCGGCGCGGCGGGCGCGGGGTGGTCCGGCTGCGCGAAAACCTGCGCCGCGTGGTCGGCCCGGATCAGGACCTCGATTCCCTGGTACGCCGGGCAATGCGCTCCTACCTGCGCTACTACCGGGAAGCCTTCCGGCTGCCGTCGATGTCCAAGGAACGGATCCTGCGCTCGTTCCGGCTCGGCGGGCACGAGATGCTCGGCGACGACGTCGCCGCCGGCCGGGGTTCGGTGGTCGCGCTGCCGCACGGTGGCAACTGGGACATGGCCGGTGCCTGGGTGGCCGCGATGGGCTGGCCGATCTGCACGGTCGCCGAGCGGCTCAAGCCGGAAGGGCTCTTCCGGCGCTTCCTGGCCTTCCGCGAGGGCCTCGGCATGGAGATCGTCCCGCTGACCGGCGGCGGGCGGCCGCCGCTGGACCTGCTGCTGGAGAAGCTGGCCAAGGGGTACGTGGTGCCCCTGCTCGCCGACCGGGACCTGCCCGGGCGCGGGGTCGAGGTGGACTTCTTCGGGGCGCGTACCACCATGCCACCCGGTCCGGCTCTGCTCGCAATCCGCAGCGGCTCCCCGCTTTACGCGGTAGACATGTGGTACGAGCGGGATGCCCCGGTCGGCCAGATGTACGGCCCGCTGGAGATACCCGGTCCCGGGGCCGGCCCGCTGAACGAGCGGGTCCGGCTGGTCACCCAGCAGTTGGCGGACCGGTTCGCGGCGGGGATCGCGCGGCATCCCGAGGACTGGCACATGCTCCAGCGGATGTGGCGGGAGCCGGCGATGGCCGGGGACCCGGGCCGGTAGGGGAGGCGGCATGGCCGAGTGCACCGAGCGAAGCGAGGGCCGCGAGGGCGTGCGAAAGGGAGACTTGGCATGCGCGTCGGGATCGTGTGTCCGTACTCGTTGGACGTGCCGGGGGGCGTACAGAACCACGTCCGCGACCTGGCCGAGACGCTGATCGGGCTCGGGCACGTGGTGAGCGTGCTGGCGCCGGGCGACGAGGACGCGCCGCACCCGCCGCACGTGGTGCCGGCCGGACGGTCCGTTCCGGTGCGGTACAACGGCTCGGTGGCCCGGCTCTCGTTCGGGCCGATCTCGGCGGCCCGGGTACGCCGCTGGCTGGTCGCCGGCCGGTTCGATGTGCTGCACGTACACGAGCCGGTGACGCCCAGCCTGTCGATGCTCGCGGTGCTCTACGCCCGTACCCCCGTGGTGGCCACCTTCCACACCGCGATGGCCCGGTCCCGGGCGATGGCCGCCGCCCAGGGCGTGCTCCGGGTGGTCCTGGAGAAGATCACCGCCCGGATCGCGGTCTCCGACCTGGCCCGGCGGGTACAGGTGGAGCACCTGGACATGGGTGCCTGGGAGATCCCCAACGGGGTGGCCGTGGCCCGGTACGCCGACGCCGAACCCCTGCCCGGCTGGCCCGGCACCGGCGGCGCGGTCGGCTTCCTCGGCCGGTACACCGAGCCGCGCAAGGGCTTCCCGGTGCTGCTCGACGCGCTGGAGCGGCTGGTCCCGCACCGGCCGGAGCTGCGCCTGCTGGTGGCCGGGCCGGGCGACCCGGACGAGGTGCTGGCGGGCCGGCCGGCCACGATCCTGGACCGGATCACCTTTCTCGGTCAGGTCTCCGAGTCCGACAAGGCCCGGATGCTGCGCAGCGTCGACCTGTACGTCGCCCCGAACGTCGGCGGCGAGTCGTTCGGCATGATCCTCACCGAGGCGATGGCCGCCGGTACCCCCGTGGTCGCGAGCGACCTGGACGCGTTCCGCCGGGTGCTGGACGGCGGCCAGGCCGGCGCGTTGGTCCCGACCGGCGACCCGGCCGCGCTGGCCGCCACGCTCGGCGAGCTGCTTGACCGGCCGGCCCGGCGGGCCGAACTGGCCGGCCGGGCCAGCCAGGTGGTGGCCGGCTACGACTGGCCGGTGGTGGCCGCCCGGGTGGTCGAGGTCTACGCGACCGCCATCGAAGCGGCGCCCCAGGTGGCGGCTGATCTCAGCTGAGGTCGTTTAGGCTCTGCGGACATGTGGTGGATCGTCGGCGTGGTCGCCGTGGTGGTGCTCGTCGCCACCTACGTGACCTGGACCGCGGCCCGGGTGGACCGGCTGCACGTCCGGGCAGCCGCCGCGTACGGCGCGCTCGACGCCCACCTGGTCCGCCGGGCCGCCACCGCGATCGAGCTGGCCGACCAGCTCGCCCGGGCGGAGCTGCGGCAGGCCGCCCGGGCCGCCCTGGAGGCGGTAGCCGAGGACCGCGAGCCGACCGAGAACGACCTGACCCGGGAGCTGCGCCGGTTGCCGCTGGACGGCGAGCCGCCGGTGGCGGCGATGGTCGCGGCCAGCCGCCAGGTGGCGCTGACCCGGCAGGTGCACAACGACTCGGTACGCGACGCCCTCGCGGTACGCCGCCAGCCGCTGGTCCGGTTGCTCAGGCTGGCCCGCCGGCATCCGCAGCCGCGCTACTTCGACGTCGACGACCCGATGCTTGACCCCGGCGTACCGGCCTGAGCAGGCCACCGCGTGGTGATTGGCCGTCGGAGCCGGCTCGGCCGCTCGGTACGATCTAGGCATGTCGGACGAGAGTGTGACGCCCCTTGCCACCGGAACCGCCCGGGTCAAGCGGGGCATGGCGGAGATGCTCAAAGGCGGCGTGATCATGGACGTGGTCACCGCGGAGCAGGCGAAGATCGCCGAGGACGCCGGTGCGGTCGCGGTGATGGCGCTGGAGCGGGTACCGGCCGACATCCGGGCCCAGGGTGGGGTGTCCCGGATGTCCGATCCGGACATGATCGACGGCATCATCCAGGCGGTCTCCATCCCGGTCATGGCCAAGGCCCGGATCGGGCACTTCGTCGAAGCGCAGGTACTCCAGGCGCTCGGCGTCGACTACGTCGACGAGTCCGAGGTGCTGACTCCCGCCGACTACGCGCACCATATCGACAAGTGGGCGTTCACCGTGCCGTTCGTGTGCGGCGCGACCAACCTGGGCGAGGCGCTGCGACGGATCACCGAGGGTGCCGCGATGATCCGGTCCAAGGGCGAGGCGGGTACCGGTGACGTGTCCAACGCCACCACCCACATGCGCCAGATCCGAGCCGAGATCTGCCGGCTGGCCGGGCTGCCGCAGGACGAGCTGTACCTGGCGGCCAAGGAGCTGCAGGCGCCGTACGAGCTGGTCAAGGAGGTCGCCGAGGCGGGCCGGCTGCCGGTCGTGTTGTTCACCGCGGGCGGCATCGCCACCCCCGCCGACGCCGCGATGATGATGCAGCTCGGTGCCGAGGGCGTGTTCGTCGGCTCGGGCATCTTCAAGTCCGGCAACCCGGCCCAGCGGGCCGCCGCGATCGTCAAGGCGACCACCTTCTACGACGACCCGGACGTGGTCGCGAAGGTGTCCCGGGGGCTCGGCGAGGCGATGGTCGGGATCAACGTCGACGACATCCCGGTCCCGCACCGGCTCGCCGAGCGCGGCTGGTGAGCCAGCTCGTCGTCGGCGTACTCGCGGTGCAGGGCGACGTACGCGAGCACCTGCGCGCGCTGGCCGGGTGCGGCGCGAGCGGCCGACCGGTACGCCGGCCAAGCGAGCTGGACGACGTCGACGCCCTGGTGATCCCGGGCGGGGAGTCCACCACGATCAGCAAGCTGTGCCTGGAGTTCGGCCTGGCTGAGCCGATCCGCAAGCGGATCGGCGACGGGATGCCCGCATACGGGTCCTGCGCCGGCATGATCATGCTCGCCGCCGAGGTCCTCGACGGCCGACCCGACCAGCGGTCGTTCGGCGCGATCGACATGACGGTACGCCGTAACGCGTTCGGCCGGCAGGTCGACTCGTTCGAGGCCCCGGTCGCCCTGAGCGGCGTGCCCGGCCCGCCGTTCCACGCGGTGTTCATCCGGGCGCCCTGGGTCGAGCGGGTCGGCACGGCTGTGCAGATCCTCGGTCGCGTGCCAGAGGGTGACCCGCCGGACGGTAGGATTGTCGCGGTTCGGCAGGGCAATCTGCTCGCGACCGCCTTCCACCCGGAGCTCGCCGGTGACCTGCGCGTGCACCGCCTCTTCGTGGAGCTGGCGAGCGAGGCACAGGCACAGTAGACGGAGGCGTGATGTCCGGCCACTCGAAGTGGGCGACGACCAAGCACAAGAAGGCCGTGGTTGACGCCAAGCGGGGCAAGCTCTTCGCCCGGCTGATCAAGAACGTCGAGGTCGCCGCCCGGACCGGCGGCGGGGACCCGGCCGGCAACCCCACCCTCTACGACGCCATCCAGAAGGCCAAGAAGAACTCGGTCCCCAACGACAACATCGACCGCGCGGTCAAGCGCGGCTCCGGCCAGGAGGCCGGTGGCGCCGACTACCAGACCGTGCAGTACGAGGGGTACGGCCCCAACGGCGTGGCGATCCTCATCGAGTGCCTGACCGACAACCGCAACCGGGCCTCCACGGAGGTGCGCACCGCGCTGACCCGCAACGGCGGCAACCTGGCCGACGCCGGCAGTGTGTCCTACCTGTTCTCCCGCAAGGGCGTGGTGATCGTCCCGAAGACCGGCGCCCTGTCCGAGGACGACGTGCTCGGGGCGGTACTGGACGCCGGTGCTGAAGAGGTCAACGACCTCGGTGAGGCGTTCGAGGTGGTCAGCGAGCCCGGTGACCTGATGGGGGTACGGGCCGCCCTGCAAACCGCCGCCGTGGAGTACGAGTCGGCGGAGTCCTCGTTCGTACCCAGCGTGACGGTACCGCTGGACGAGGAAGGGGCGCGCCGGGTCTTCAAGCTGATCGACGCGCTCGAGGACCTCGACGACGTGCAGAACGTGTACGCCAACTTCGACGTCTCCGACGAGATCATGGCCGCCGTGGGCTGACGGGGCACACCGCGCGGTTTGTGCCGGAACTCCGGCAGCGGCCGATCAGCGCCGAGCCGGAGTGAGAGACCGGCGTCACACCGGCTTTCGTTACGGAACGGTTCCGTATCGCTCCTCCCTCGGTTAGGCTCGGGGCGATTACGGAACCGTTGCGTATCGATTCGACGGGGGAATCATGCAACCTACTCTCACCGGCCACCCACGGCGCTGGCTGATCCTCGCCGTACTCGTGGTCAGCCTGCTGGTGGTCATCCTCGACACGACCGTACTGAATGTGGCACTGCGCATCATCGCCGATCCCGGGCACGGGCTCGGCGCGAGCCAGAGCGACCTCGAGTGGGCGGTCAACTCCTACACCCTGGTCTTCGCCGGCCTGCTGTTCACCGCCGGAGTGCTCGGCGACCGGCTGGGGCGCAAGAAGGTCCTGTTCCTGGGCCTGGCACTGTTCGGGCTGGCGTCGGCGGCGTCGGCGTACGCCCAAACGCCCGGTCAGCTGATCGCCGCTAGAGCCGTCATGGGCATCGGGGGAGCGGCGGTCATGCCGGCCACACTGGCGATCATCTCGAACGTCTTCGATCCACGCGAGCGGGCCCGGGCGATCGGGGCCTGGGCCGGTGCGGTCGGGCTGGGCGTGGCGATCGGTCCGGTGGTCGGCGGGCTGCTGCTGGAGCATTTCTGGTGGGGCTCGGTGTTCCTGCTCAACGTACCGATCGTGGCGCTCGGGCTGGTGGCGGTCGGCGCGGTGGTACCCGAGTCCCGCGACCCGCGGCCGGGACGGCTGGACGTGCCGGGGGTGCTGCTGTCCATTGCCGGGCTGGTGCTGCTGGTGTACGGGATCATCGACGGTGGGGAGCACGGGTTCGGCCGTCCCCGGTCCTGGGGCACGCTGGCCGGCGGCCTGCTGATCCTGATCGTGTTCGTGCTGGTCGAGCGGCGCATCCCGTACCCCTCGCTGGATGTCCGGTTGTTCCGCAACCCGCGCTTCTCCGCGGCGGTGGCCGCCGTCGGCCTGGTGTTCTTCGCGGCCATGGGCACGATGTTCTTCCTCGCCTTCTATCTGCAGCTGGTGCGCGGCTACAGCCCGCTCAAGGCCGGCCTGCTGATGACCCCGTTCGCGGTGGCGCAGCTGATCTTCGCGCCGCGGAGCGCGGCGATGGTGCGCCGGTACGGGCCGAAAGTGGTCTGCGCGGTCGGTCTGGGCCTCGTCGCGGTCTCCCAGGCGGCGCTCTTCCTGGTCGACGCGCGCACCTCGCCGTGGCTCATCGGTTCCGTCTTCTTCATTCAGGGCGTCGGGATGGCCAACGTGATGCCGCCCACCACGGAATCGATCATGTCTTCACTGCCCCGGGAGAAGGCCGGGGTGGGTTCCGCGGTAGCCAACACGCTGCGCCAGGTCGCCGGCGCGCTGGGCGTCGCGGTGCTCGGCGCGCTGCTCGCGGCGGTCTACCGCAGCGGCATCCGGGAGCACGTCACCGACCTTCCGGCGGCGGCGCGCGCGGTGGCCGGCGACTCCATCAGCGGCACCTACGCGGTCGGCCAGCGGCTCAGCACGGCCGGACGGGGCCTGCTGGCGGCCGCCGACAGCACGTTCGTGCACGCGATGCACGTCGCGGCCGCGGGTTCGGTGCTGGTCGCCCTGATCGGGCTGGCCGTGGTGCTCGCCTGGCTGCCCAGCCGGTCGGCCGAGCACCCGCCGGTGCCGGCGCCGCCGGCCACGCCGGAAAACCAGGTGGAGCTGGTAGAAGTCTGACCCGGCGGTGACAATGACGGATGTGACGACGACCGTACCGGACGCTGCGCCGGCCGAGCAGGAGCGGAAGGCTCCCGGGCGGCCGCGCAGCGCCCGGGCGGACGAGGCGATCATCGAGGCGGTACTCGACCTGCTGGCGGAGGGAACTCCGGCCGAGGCGATGTCCATCGAGCAGGTGGCCGCCAAGGCCGGCGTGGGCAAGGCGACCATCTACCGGCGCTGGGCCAACAAGGAGGCGCTGCTGGTCGACGCGGTCGCGACGATCAAGGGCGATCCGCCGCCGATCGCCGGCACGTCGGTCCGCGACGACCTGGTCACGCTGCTGCGTCCGGTGGGTACGCCGAGCCACACCCGGGCCGGGAAGATCATGCCCTGCCTGCTCGCCGAGATGCACCGCAGCCCGGAGCTCTACCGGTGCTTCCAGAAGATCACCGAGCCGCGCCGGGAGCTGATGCGCGAGGTGCTCCGGCGCGGGATCAGTCAAGGCGAGCTGCGCGACGATCTCGACCTCGATCTGGTGCTGGTGATGCTGGTCGGGCCGATCCTCGCCCAACTGGTGATCGGGTGGGACTCGGGCATCGACCGGCGTACCCTCCCGGACCGGCTGGTCGACGGGGTCTGGCCGGCGCTCGTGGCCCGGCCGTGCCCGGAATGACCGTGGTGGCGCCCGGTCCGCGTACCGGGCGCCACCCTTCGGGGAACGTCTAGCGGTCGAACTCGCCGTGCTTGGTGGCCTCGACAAAGCCGGTCCACCCGGCATCGTCGAAGATCAGCACGCCACCGTCGGGCCGCTTGGAGTCGCGTACCGCGACGGTGCCGGCCAGCTCGGCGACCTCGACGCAGTTGCCACCGTTACCGCCACTGCGCGAACTCTTGTGCCAGACGGCACCGGAGAGGTTCGGCGTCATCCCGCTTCCTTTCTCATCAGGAGAGTTGTTTGGCCGCGGCGCGAATCAGGTCGAGCGACCGGTAGGGGGAACTCGCCGCGGCTACCAGGTGGTTGAAGGCCAGGTTGTACTGGTCGACCTCTTCCGGCTTCTCGAGGTACAGCGCGCCGGTGAGGTAGTCGATGAAGGTGACCTGCGGGTCGGCACGGTCCGGGAAGCTGAGGATGACGAAGGGCGTACCCATCCCGGGGTGGGCACCCGCGTCGGCGCGGATGACCTGGATGGTCACATTCCGTAGCTCACACGTGTCAATGAGATGGAGCAGCTGGTCACGCATGATCGCCGGGCCGCCGACGGTACGGCGTAGGGCCGCCTCGCTGAGCACCGCCCAGACCTGCGGCGGGTTCTCGCCGAGCAGGATCTGCTGCCGGGAGCGCCGGATCGCGACCGCCGACTCGACGTCCACGGGCGGGCTCAGCTCGGCGGACTCGAACAGCGCCCGCGCGTACCCCTCGGTCTGCAGCAACCCGGGTACCAACTCGATCTCGTACGTACGGATCCCGACCGCCTCGGCCTCCAGACCCACGTAGGTGGCGAACCAGTCCGGGAGTACCCCGTCGAACCGCTGCCACCAGCCCTGTGTCTTGGACTCCCGGGCCAGCGCGACCAGGACGGCGAGCTGATCCGCCCGGGCCCGGTAGAGCTTGCCGAGCGCCTGGACATCGGCCACCCGGGCGGGTACCCGGGCGGTCTCGATCCGGCTGATCTTCGAGGCCGAGCAGCCCAGGTGGTCGCCAGCCTGTTCGCAGGTGAGTCCGGCGTGTTCGCGCAGGCGGCGCAGCTCGGTACCGAGGCGGCGACGGCGGACCGTGGGACTGGTACGTATCGACACGGGGGAAACTGTGGATGACGTCGGCACCGCTGGCAACAGTCCACATGGGACGATCGCACACGCCGTGCGACATGCGTCCCGCGTACGTTGCATCGGGTGCCTGGTCGTGCCATTGTCGGGACAACGACGGTAACGCTCCGTCGGAAAGTCCCCGCCGACGCGCCGCCGCCAGGGCCGCGTCGGCGGGTGACCAGGACCGCCCCGCCGGGCCGTGGCCTGCGGGGCGGTTCTCAGCATCGCTGACCCCCGGCGTGTCGCTCCGCTCCGTCCTGACCCGGCCGCTAGCCTCTCGAACAGCTGTATGGAGTCACGCGAGGGGAGCGGGCGTGCGGGTACTCGGGGTCGACCCGGGCCTGACCAGGTGCGGGGTCGGCATCGTCGAGGGTATGCCCGGGCGCACCTGCACCCTGGTCGCCTACTACGTGATCCACAGCGACCCGGCGGACGAACTCTCCGTACGGCTGCTGCACCTGGACCGGTCCCTCGCCGACCTGCTGGCCGAGCATCGGCCGGAGAGCGTCGCCGTGGAGCGGGTATTCAGCCAACACAATGTACGCACAGTGATGGGCACTGCGCAGGCCGGCGCTGTCGCCGTCCTGGCCGCCGCCAAGGCCGGGCTGCCCGTGCAGATGTACACGCCCAGCGAGGTCAAGGCCGCCGTCACCGGCTCCGGGCAGGCCGACAAGGCGCAGATGACCAGCATGGTCACCCGGTTGCTGCGGATGGCCGCGCCGCCCCGCCCGGCCGACGCCGCGGATGCGCTCGCGCTGGCGATCTGCCACGTCTGGCGCGGCGGCATGCGGAGCCGGCTTGCCGCCGCTCGCGGCGGCGCGCCGAGCGTCGGTCCAGGCGCCTCGGGCAGCTCAGCCGCTGCCGTGGCGAGCCAACGTCGGAACGGAGGAGTCGGATGATCGCGAGTGTCCGGGGGCGGGTGGCCTCGATGGCGCCCGACGGGGCGGTGGTCGAGGTCGGTGGCGTGGGGCTGGCCGTCCAGTGCACCCCGGGTACCCTCGCCGGGCTGCGCATTGGTACCGAGGCCCGGCTGGCTACCAGCCTGGTCGTCCGGGAGGACTCGCTCACCCTGTACGGCTTCGCCGACGACGACGAGAAGCAGCTGTTCGAGCTGCTCCAGACGGCCAGCGGGGTCGGCCCTCGGCTGGCCCAGGCGGTGCTCGCCGTGCTGAGCCCCGACGCGGTACGCAAGGCCCTGGCCAACGCCGACATCGTCACGCTGACCCGGGTACCGGGGATCGGCAGGAAGGGTGCCGAGCGGCTGATCCTGGAACTGCGCGACCGGATCGGCCCGGTACCGGTGACCGCCGACCTGGCCGGCTCCCGGGACGCGGGCAACTGGACCGAGCAGGTCCGCCAGGCCCTGGTCGGGCTGGGCTGGACCGCCGGCCAGGCCGACCAGGCAGTGGCCTCGGTCGCGGAAACCGTCGACGGCCCGGCGCCGCCGGTACCCGTCCTGCTCAAGCAGGCCATCCGGCTGCTCGGGCGGGCCCGATGACCGAGCTGGTCTCGGCCTACGCCGACCCGGCCGAGCGGGACGCCGAGGCCAGCGTCCGGCCGAAGCGGCTGGACGAGTTCATCGCCCAGCACCGGGTCCGGGAGCAGCTGGACCTGCTCCTGCAAGGGGCGATGCGTCGCGGTCGGCCGCCGGACCACGTGCTGCTTTCCGGCCCGCCCGGACTCGGCAAGACCACGCTGGCCATGATCATCGCAGCCGAGCTCGGTGCCGGCCTGCGGATCACCAGCGGACCGGCGATCGAGCGCTCCGGTGACCTGGCCGCGGTGGTGACCAGCCTGGCCGAGGGCGACGTGTTGTTCATCGACGAGATCCATCGCATCGCCCGGCCGGCGGAAGAGCTGCTCTACAGCGCGATGGAGGACTTCCGGGTCGACGTCATGGTCGGCAAGGGTCCGGGCGCCACCGCGATCCCGCTGGACGTGGAGCCGTTCACGCTGGTCGGCGCCACCACCCGGGCCGGGCTGCTGACCGGGCCGATGCGCGACCGGTTCGGCTTCGTCGGGCAGCTGGACTTCTACGAGCCGGCCGAGTTGGAGCAGTTGCTGAGCCGGTCGGCGCGGATCATGGGGATACCGGTGACGCCGGACGGGGCGACCGAGATCGCCGGGCGGTCCCGGGGTACCCCGCGGATCGCCAACCGGCTGCTACGGCGGGTCCGCGACTACGCAGAGGTACGGGCCGACGGCCGGGTCACCGAGGCGACCGCGAAAGCGGCCCTGCAGGTGTACGACGTGGACGCGCAGGGCCTGGACCGGCTGGACCGGGCGGTGCTGCACGCGCTCGTCGACAACTTCGGCGGCGGGCCGGTCGGGCTCTCCACCCTGGCCGTGGCGGTTGGCGAGCAGCCGGACACGGTCGCCGAGGTCTGCGAGCCGTTCCTGCTACGGGCCGGGCTGCTCGCGCGTACCCCGCGGGGCCGGGTGGCGACCGCGGCCGGGTGGCGCCATCTCGGGCGGATTCCGCCGAATGGTATTTTTGCCGGTGGCGCCCCATCGGCGCCCGACCTGTTCAACCTGGACCCGTAGGCGGCCCGACGCTTCGCCGTAACCGGACCGTGATCTACACCGGGTTCGGCGAGCGGAGCGTGACCGATTAGACTCGCCCGCGGTCCGGACAGGACGTACACATGGTCCGTCGCGCCCGCCCAGGGCGCCGGCGGCCTCTTCGGAAGGTCAGTGTGGTGCTATTCGCAGCCCCAGCATCAGGCGGCGGCAGCTTCCTGCCCCTGTTGCTCATCATTGTCTTCATCTTCGGCATGTACTTCCTGATGATCCGACCGCAGCAACGGCGCAACCGGGAGCTCCAGCAGATGCAGTCCACCCTCGGTCCCGGCGCCGAGGTGATGACCGGCAGCGGCATCTACGGCACGGTCGCCGAGGTGGACGAGGAGGAGGGGATCGTTGCCCTGGAGGTGGCTGAGGGCGTGACCCTACGGGTCGCCCGCGCCGCGATCGCCCGGGTGATCTCGCCGGCCGAGGTGTACGAGGACGAGGTGGACGACGTCGAGGACGTGGACGACGAGGTCGACCACGAGACCGACGCCACCCCGACCCCGACCCCGGCTCCGAACCCGAACCCGATCATCGAGCGCAAGGACTGACCCCGGCGACCAGCGCCGGACTGCCAGATCAACGACCACAGACAGGGAAGACGGGACAACCGTGGCCGCACCCGCTGGACACCTGAAGGTGTCGCGATACTTCTTGGTGCTCTTCGTGCTCGTCGCGAGCCTCTACGCACTGGTGTTCTTCACCGGCACCAAGAAGCCGCACCCCAAGCTCGGCCTCGACCTCCAGGGTGGGGCGGCGATCACGCTCTCCGCGCTGACCCCGGACGGTAAGGCGCCAAGCGGGGCGAGCCTGGACCAGGCGCGGCAGATCATCGCCAACCGGGTCAACGCCAGCGGCGTGTCCGAGCCCGAGGTGGTCACCGAAGGTAACCGCCGCCTGGTGGTGAGCGTGGCCGGGGGTACCAACGCGGACGACCTCAAGAAGCTGGTGGCACCGGCCAAGCTGACGTTCCGCAAGGTGCTCCAGACGACCACGGACCAGCCGGTCACCGGTACCCTCCCGAAGGACGCCTGCGGGGCGAGCCTGGCGGGCGCGACGTCCAGCCCGAGCCCGAGCGCCAGCGGCAGCAAGAGCGCGAGCCCGAGTGCCAGTGCTTCGGCCAAGCCGTCGGCCAGCGCTTCGGCGTCGGCCAGCGCTTCGGCCTCGGCGAGCGCGTCGGCCAGCGGTTCGGCCTCGGCGAGCCCGTCGCTCAACCCGTCCGAGCAGGCCCGCGCCGTGCTCAAGGCGCAGGCGTTGGCCTCCGCCAAGGCCAAGCTCGGCCCGGCCTACACCATGGCGGAGCAGATCCAGGACCCGAGCCAGGTCGACGTCCAGGCGCTGGCTCCGTTCAGCACGCTGACCTGCCCCGAGGTGGCCGCCCTGCCGGCCCAGATCCAGTTCTTCGTGCCGACCGTCTCCTGCGCCATGCTCAACGCCCGCGAGCCCGGCGCGCTGGAGGACGACAAGGACCCGGTGGTCGCCTGCGACCAGGGTGAGAACGTGCACACCAAGTACGCCCTGGACGTGGCGAAGGTGCAGGGTACCGACGTGTCCGGCGCGGACAGCGGGTACGACCCGCAGAACGGCGGCTGGAACGTCAAGCTGCACTTCACCGGGAAGGGCCAGGGCAAGTGGACGGCGCTGACCCAGGAGGCCATGCAGAACGCCCAGCAGCAGCAGCAGAGTCAGGGCGGCGGGGGCGCGCAGGTCGCGATCGTGCTGGACAACGAGGTGGTCTCGGCACCGCAGATCCAGTCGGTGATCGTCGGTGACGCGGTGATCAACGGCGGGGGTATCGACTCGGCCTCCTCCAAGGTGCTCGCCACCCAGCTCAAGTACGGTGCACTGCCGCTGAACTTCGCCATCCAGAACTTCCAGACGGTCAGCCCGACGCTGGGCCTGCAGCAGATGAAGTACGGCCTGCTGGCCGGCGCCATCGGGCTGATCCTGGTGGTGGCGTACTGCCTCTTCTACTACCGGGCGCTGGGCCTGGTGGTGATCGCCAGCCTGATCGTGTCCGGGGTCACCGTCTTCGCGTCGCTGGTCCTGCTCGGCCGGACCATGGGCTTCACGCTCAGCCTCGCCGGCATCGCCGGTTTCATCGTCGCGATCGGTATCACGGCGGACTCCTTCGTGGTCTTCTTCGAACGCCTGAAAGACGAGGTCAAGGAGGGCCGTACGGTGCGCAGCGCGGTACCCCGGGCGTGGGTACGGGCCCGGCGTACCATCCTGTCCGCCGACGCGGTCTCGTTCCTCGCGGCCGCCGTGCTCTACGTGCTGGCCGCTGGTCCGGTGAAGGGTTTCGCGTTTACCCTGGGTCTGTCCACCGTCATCGATCTCTTGGTGGTCTTCCTGTTCACCCACCCGTTGGTCGCACTGCTTTCCAGGTCGAGCGCGTTCACCTCGCCCCGGTTCTCCGGGCTGGGTAACGCGCGCTCGGACAAGGCCCTGGAGGCGGCGACCACGGCGGCGGTCAAGTCCCCCCGCTTCGGCGCCGTACGTACGAAGGAGTCCTGACGATGCCGGCCGCTACGGGTAGCCTGTTCCGCCGCCTCTACCGCGGCGAGACCAACTTCGACCTCATCGGGCAGCGCAAGAAGTGGTACCTGGCCTCCGGCATCATCATCGCCATCTGCGTGCTGGCCATAGTGTTCCGCGGGTTCCTGTTCGGCATCGAGTTCTCCGGCGGCATCCAGTACCAGGTGCCGGTGAAGGACGGGGTCACCTCGCTGTCCGCGATGCGCAGCGCGGTGGAGGGTACCGGGATCGCGGTATCCAGCGCGCAGACCGCCGGCTCCGGCGGTCAGCAGACCTACGTGATACGGACCCAGAAGCTGACCAACCAGCAGGAGGACGCCAAGCAGGTCACCAAGGTCAAGCAGGCGCTGGCCCGGACCGGGCACGTCGGCATCGGGGAGATCAACAGCGAGGAGGTCAGCTCCTCCTGGGGCGGTGAGGTGACCCAGCAGGCGCTCATCGCCCTGGTCGTCTTCCTGGTGCTGGTCGCGATCTTCATGGCGTTCCGGTTCCGGGACGCCAAGGCGGCCGGCGCCGCCCTGCTCGCGCTCTTCCACGACCTGTTGTTGACCGCCGGCGTCTACTCGATCGTGCACTTCGAGGTCACCCCCGGTACGGTCGTCGGCCTGCTGACCATTCTCGGTTACTCGCTGTACGACACGGTGGTGGTCTTCGACAAGGTCGACGAGAACACCCGGGGCCTGCTCGGCACCACCCGGTACACCTATGCCGAGGCGGCCAACCTGGCGGTCAACCAGACCCTGATGCGCTCGATCAACACCTCGCTGATCGGTCTGCTGCCGGTCGCCGGCCTGCTCTTCGTCGGCGCCGGCATCCTCGGCGTGGGTACCCTGCAAGACCTGGCGCTGGTGCTGTTCGTCGGTATGTTGACCGGCGCATACTCCTCGCTGTTCCTGGCCACCCCGTGGCTGGTCGACTTCAAGCTGATGGATCCGCGCTACCGCAACCAGGCCCAGCGGGTCATGGTCAAGCGGGCCGCCGATACCGCCCGGGCGGCCGGCAAGCCGGTCAAGGCGGCCGCCGCGAGCGCGGACGAGGACGAACTGCTGGCCGAGGAGGAGGATCTCCAGGCCCGGGTCGACGCTCTGGCGGCGACCGCACCGCCCCGGGTGGGCGCGAAGCCGGCCGGGGCGAAGGCCACCGGGACCAAGGCGACCGGCGCGAAGCGCGCACCGGCCGGCCGCTCCAGCGGCCGGTCGACCGGCGGAAAACGCCGGCACTGATCACCGGACGGTTCAGGCGCTCCCCTGGCGGGGGCGCCTGAACCGTTTCCAGGAGGAGGGGTACCGATGGCACAGCCGAGCGGAGACAGCGGTCCGGCGGTCGCGGGACGGATCGCCGAGCTGGTCACCGACGTACCGGACTTTCCCCAGCCCGGCATCCTGTTCAAGGACCTCACCCCGCTGTTCGGCGACCCGGACGGGTTCCGCGAGGTGGTCGACGCGATCGTCGGGTACCACGGACGGGGCAACTTCGACGTGGTGGCCGGAATCGAGGCGCGTGGCTTCATGATCGCGGCCGGCGTGGCATACGCGGCCGGAGCCGGGGTGGTACCGGTGCGCAAGGCCGGCAAGCTCCCTCGCGCCGTGCTGTCCGCCGCCTACGCGCTGGAGTACGGTGAGGCCGTGCTGGAGGTCCACGAGGACGCGTTCGCGGCGGCCCGGCGGGACGGCACGGACAAGGTACGCGTGCTCGTGGTCGACGACGTGCTCGCCACCGGCGGAACCGCGGCGACGACCCTGGACCTGGTCGAGCGGGCCGGTGGTACCGTGGTCGGCTTCAGCGTCCTGCTGGAGCTGGGCTTTCTGGGTGGCCGGGAGCGGTTGGCCGGCCGCCCGGTGCATGCCCTGCTGACGGTCTGAGCGGCGGCGACACGGTCCACCCGGGGGGTTGACAGGTAGGATTGCGTTTCCCAGGCTGGCGAAGTGAGGGAGCGGCCGGTGTCAAGTGATGTCGCGCCCGCGCGGGAGGGTCCGATTCCGGCGGGTGGCCCGTCAGGTGCGCCGGCGGCTGCCCAGGAAAACGTTGCCCCCCCGCCGCCCCCGCCCCGCAGCGGTGCCGCCGACGAGCCGGCGACCTCCTCCTTCGGCCTGGCCGGCGCGCCCACCGGCCGGCGGGTCCGGGCCCGGCTGGCCCGGTTCAACGCGCCGTGGCAGAGCCAGCAGATCAGTGAGGTGCTCGAACCGCTGATCGCGATGCACCGGGCAACCCACCCGAAGGCGGACATCCGGCTGCTGCAACGGGCGTACGAGTGCGCCGACCGCTGGCACAGCGGGCAGTACCGCAAGTCCGGCGACCCGTACATCACCCACCCGCTGGCGGTGGCCAGCCTGCTCGCCGAGCTCGGCATGGATACCACCACGCTGGTCGCCGCGCTGCTGCACGACACGATCGAGGACACCGACTACACCCTGGACCAGATGCGCGGCGAGTTCGGCGGTGAGGTCACGCTGCTGGTCGACGGGGTGACCAAGCTGGACAAGGTCAAGCTGGGCGACGCGGCCAAGGCGGAGACCATCCGCAAGATGGTCGTGGCGATGGCCAAGGACCCGCGGGTACTGGTGATCAAGCTGGCCGACCGGCTGCACAACATGCGTACCCTGACCTTCCTGCCCCGGGCCAAGCAGGAGCAGAAGGCCCGGGAGACGCTGGAGATCCTGGCTCCGCTGGCCCACCGGCTCGGCATGAACACGATCAAGTGGGAGCTGGAGGACCTGGCCTTCGGCACGCTGTTCCCGAAGAAGTTCGAGGAGATCAACCGCCTGATCAACGAGCACGCCCCGCAGCGCGACGGGCTGCTGCGGCAGGTGACCCAGAAGGTGCAGAACGACCTGCGGGCCGCCAAGATCAAGGCGCATGTGAGCGGGCGGCCCAAGCACCTCTACTCGATCTACCAGAAGATGATCTCCAGGTCCCGCGAGTTCGCCGAGATCTACGACCTGGTCGGGGTACGGATCCTGGTCGACTCGATGCGGGACTGCTACGCGGCGCTCGGGGTGATCCACGCGAACTGGCAGCCGGTACCGGGCCGGTTCAAGGACTACATCGCGATGCCCAAGTTCAACATGTACCAGTCGCTGCACACCACCGTGATCGGCCCGAACGGCAAGCCGGTGGAGATGCAGATCCGGACCACCGCGATGCACCGCACCGCGGAGTACGGCATCGCCGCGCACTGGCGGTACAAGGAGACCAAGGGCGCCACGATCGTCGGCCCACCCGCGCACATCGATGAGATGGCCTGGCTGCGGCAGTTGCTGGACTGGCAGCGGGAGGCGGCCGACCCGAGCGAGTTCCTGGACGCGCTGCGCTACGACCTGTTGAGCCACGAGGTATACGTCTTCACGCCCAAGGGTGACGTGGTGGCCCTGCCCACCGGAGCCACCCCGGTCGACTTCGCCTACGCGGTACACACCGAGGTCGGGCACAAGTGCATCGGCGCGCGGGTCAACGGCAAGCTGGTACCGCTGGAGTCCACCCTGTCCAACGGCGACGTGATCGAGATCTTCACCTCCAAGTCGGAGAGCGCCGGACCGACTCAGGACTGGCTCGGCTTCGTCAAGAGCCCGCGGGCGCGCACCAAGATCCGCCAGTACTTCAACAAGGAGCGGCGCGAGGAGGCGATCGAGGCCGGCAAGGAGGCGATCACCAAGGCCATGCGCAAGCAGGGCCTGCCGCTGCAGCGGATGCTGACCGCCGAGACCCTGGTCACCATCGCCCGCGAACTGCACCTGGCGGACGTGGCCTCGCTCTACGCCGCGGTGGGGGAGAACCAGGTCTCCGCGCAGAACGTGGTGACCCGCCTGGTCGCCGCGTACGGCGGGGAGGAGGGCGCGGTCGAGGACATCGCCGAGACCGCGGTCGCCACCCGACCGCCCCGGGCCCGGGGGGCGGTGCACGACCCCGGCGTCGTGGTCAAGGGCGTCGACGACGTGTGGATCAAGCTGGCCCGGTGCTGCACGCCGGTACCGCCGGACGTGATCTTCGGCTTCGTCACCCGTACCGGCGGCGTCTCGGTACACCGCGAGGACTGCGAGAACGCCACCGACCTGCGGGTACAGTCCGAGCGGATCGTCGAGGTGACCTGGAAGCCGACCAGCGCCTCGTCGTTCCTGGTGGCCATCCAGGTCGAGGCACTCGACCGGCACAAGCTGCTCGCCGACGTGACCAAGGTGCTCTCCGACGAGCGGGTCAACATCCTGACGGCGGCCGTCACGACCACCCGGGACCGGGTGGCGGTGAGCCGGTTCAGCTTCGAGATGGCCGACCCGAAGCATCTGGGCCACCTGCTGGCGGCGGTACGCAAGGTGGACGGCGTCTACGACGCATACCGGGTGACGTCCGGGGTTTGAGCCGGCCCGTCACCCGGTAGCACCGGTCAGCTCTTGACGTCCCCGACGGTCACCGTGGTGAAGGTGAGCTTGGTCTTCGGGTGGCCGCCGCCCGGGTTCGGCTCGAACGCGCCGTCGTCGCCGGCGGCGCCCACCTTCTGCGCGATGTCCAGGCCCCCGGTGACCTTGCCGAAGATCGTGTAGTTCGGGTCCAGCAGGGTGTCGCCGAACACGATGAAGAACTGGCTGCCGTTGGTACCCGGCTGGCCGCTATTGGCCATCGCGACCACTCCGGCCGGGTACGCCGGGCGCAGGTCGGTCGGTACGTACTCGTTGTCGAACTTGTACTTCGGCCCACCCTGCCCGGTACCCGTCGGGTCGCCGCACTGCAGCACGTGGAAGTCGGTCGGCTGCTGGGTCTGCGGGTCGCTGCCCGTCTTGTTCACCAGCCGGTGGCACGAACTGCCGTCGAAGAAGTGCTTGCCGGCCAGGTAGCTGAAGCTCGCCGCGGTGCACGGCGCCTTGGCCAGGTCGAGCTGGACGACGATGGCGCCCAGGTTGGTGTTGATCGTCATGTCCCGGGTACCGGTGCGCGGCTCGCCGTTGATCGGCGGGGTACCCACGTCCTTGAGGTTGGCGTTGGGTGGCGGCGCGGGCGACGCGCTCGGGTTCGGGTCCGGGTGCCACACGCAGCCGGCCGCGGCGGCCGAGCCGCTGGCGCTCGGGCTCGCGCTGGCGGAGGCGGCCGGGCTGGGCTTCTTGTCGCCGGACGTGGCGACCAACCAGATCACCAGGCCCAGGACGACTACGGTCGCGGCGACCGCGCCGATGATGGCGCCGCGCTTGCGGCGGCGGGCGGCCAGGGCGGCCCGCTCGGCCATCTCCCGTTCCAGCCGGGCGCGCGCCGCGGCCCGCTGGCGGTCTCTGGTCGACGTCACAGTGCTATACCTTCCCGATCAAGGTGGGTGGGCGGAACTCTCAGGACTTCGCCGAGGGCGATGTGGAGGCGGACCCGGACGGTGTCGGCGTGGCGGCGGACGCCGATGGTTTCGGGGTGGCCGGGGTACCGATCGTCAATGTGGTGATCTTCACCTCGGTCTTGGGCTTGCCGTCCCCGGTGACCTTGCCCTGGTCGTCCACGGCACCGGCCGCGGCGATCTTCTCGATCAGATCCAGGCCCTGGGTGACCGTGCCGAAGATGGTGTAGTCCGCCGGCAACGGGCTGTCCTTGTAGATGATGTAGAACTGGCTGCCGTTCGCGTCCGACGCGCCGGCCATGGCCAGGGTGCCCCGCGGGTAGATGACCGGGTTCTCCGGCGGCGCGCTGGCGTCGTCGCTGGCCGAGGCGGACGGCTCAGGAGCGGGTGGCAGGTTCTCGCTGGCGAACGTGTAGGTCGGGCCGCCCTGACCGGTACCGGTCGGGTCACCGCACTGCAGAAGGTAGGTGTTGGCCGTGGTGAGCCGGTGGCAGGGGGTGTTGTCGAAGAACTTCTTGCTGGCCAGGTACTTGAAGCTCGCCGCGGTGCAGGGTGCCTTGGCCACGTCGACCGAGCCGACCACGGTACCGCTGTCCAGCGTGATGGTCATCGTCTCGGTACCGCTGCGGGCCTCGCCGCTCGTCGGCGGGGTACCCACGTCCTTGAGCTTGTCGTTCGCGGCCTTGTCGGCCGGCGCCCACAGGCAGCCGCTGGCCTGCGGAGTCTTCTTGGTGGAGGAGAAGCCGCCCAGCGCCCAGACCGTACCGGCGACGCCGAGTACCACGACAAGACCGACCACCACGCCGGCCCACACCTGGCGCTGCCGGCGTACCCGGGCGGCCCGCCGGGCCATCTGCCGCTCCATCTTGGCGCGGGCCAGCTTGCGCTGCCTGGTCTTGCTGGAAGCCACGAGTGCTCCCCCTCCGACGATCACGGTGGCGGTCTATGTGTTAGGCGTGGCGAAGTGTGCCACACCACACACGCCCGCCAGAGTGTACGGTCCTCGATAAACCCGCAGGCACCCAGCCCTGGCGGCCGGCTACGCTCGGGGCGTGTTCGTCACGGTCGTCCCCGCGCAGGCTTTCGAAACCAACTGCTACCTCGTCGCAACCGCGCCGGGGGAGCAGTGCGTGGTGATCGACCCGGGCATCGGCGTGCTCGACCTGCTGGACCGGGCACTCACCGAGCACCGGCTGCACCCGGCCGCCGTCGTGCTGACCCACGGACACCTCGACCATACCTTCTCGGTCGCGCCGGTCTGCGGCGCTCGCGGGATCACCGCGTACATCCACCCGGATGACCGGGAGCTGCTGGCCGACCCGGCGAAGGGGCTGTCCGTGGACCTCAACATGCTGTTCGGCGGCCGGCTGCCGTACAGCGAGCCCGAGGACGTCGCGCCGCTGCGCGACGGCGAGCTGGTCCGGCTGGCCGGGCTGGAGCTGACGATCGGGCACGCGCCGGGCCATACCGGCGGGTCGGTGCTGATCCAGGTACCCGGCGACGACGCGCCGCTGTGCTTCTCCGGCGACGTGCTCTTCGCCGGCTCGATCGGGCGCACCGACCTGCCGGGCGGCGACCCGGCGGCCATGCTGGCCAGCCTGCGCGACAAGGTGCTGCCGCTGGCCGACGAGACCGTCGTGCTGCCCGGCCACGGACCCCGGACCACCATCGGTCGGGAGCGGCGGAGCAACCCGTACCTGCTCGACGTCGCCCGGACCGCCCCACACCGAGGCCTGTAGCGGCCTGTAGACGAGGACATCGATGAGTAAGATCAACCCGATCTCCGGGTTCCCTGAGTGGCTGCCCGGGCAGCGGCTGGTCGAGCAGTACGTGCTCGACCGGATCCGGGTGACCTTTGAGCTCTACGGCTTCGCCCCGCTGGAGACCCGCGCGGTGGAGCCGCTGGACCAGCTGCTGAGCAAGGGGGAGACCTCGAAGGAGGTCTACCTGCTGCGTCGGCTCCAGGCCGCCGGTGAAGGGGCGCAGGACGAGCTGGGCCTGCACTTCGACCTGACCATACCGTTTGCCCGGTATGTCGTTGAGAACGCCGGGAAGCTGCACTTCCCGTTCCGGCGGTACCAGATCCAGAAGGTCTGGCGCGGCGAGCGCCCGCAGGAGGGCCGCTACCGCGAGTTCACCCAGGCTGACATCGACGTGGTGGACCGGGACACGCTGCCGTTCCACTACGAGGCCGAGCTGCCGCTGGTGATCGGCGACGCGCTGGGCGGCCTGCCGATCCCGCCGGTCCGGATCCAGGTCAACAACCGCAAGCTCTGCGAGGGCTTCTACCGGGGCATCGGCATCCGCGACCCGGAGGCCGCGCTGCGGGCCATCGACAAGCTCGACAAGATCGGCCCGGCGGCGGTCGCCGCGCTCCTGGTGGAGTCGGCCGGCGCCACCGAGGCCCAGGCCAAGGCGTGCCTGGCGCTCGCCGAGATCTCCTCGACCGACGCCTCGTTCGCCGACGCGGTCGCCGGGCTCGGCGTCCGTGACCCGCTGCTCGACGAGGGCGTGGCCGAGCTGGTCCGGGTCATTGAGACGGGCAACGGGTACGCGCCGGGCCTGCTGGTCGCCGACCTGAAGATCGCCCGGGGGCTGGACTACTACACCGGTACCGTGTACGAGACGCAGATGCGGGGGTACGAGCGGTTCGGCTCGATCTGCTCCGGCGGCCGGTACGACAACCTGGCCACCTCCGGTACCGACCGGTTCCCGGGGGTGGGCATCTCGATCGGGGTGACCCGGCTGCTCGGGCTGCTCTTCGGTGCCGGAGCGCTGACCGCGTCCCGGCCGGTACCGACCGCGGTGCTGGTCGCGCTCGCCGACGAGGAGTCCCGGCCGGTGAGCGACCGGATCGCCGCGGCGCTGCGCGCCCGGGGCATCCCGACCGAGGTCGCGCCGACTCCGGCGAAGTACGGCAAGCAGATCCGGTTCGCCGAGCGCCGGGGCATCCCGTACGTGTGGTTCCCGGAGTCGGGCCAGGTCAAGGACATCCGCTCGGGTGAGCAGGCGCCCGCCGACCCGTCGTCGTGGACCCCACCGGCGGCCGACCTGACCCCGCAGGTGCGGTCCGCCGGAGCGCGGCTGGAAGAATCGCCGGGGCAGGACGACGCACGCGAAGGAGCCGCTCCGTGATCCGTACGCATGAGGCCGGTGGGCTGCGCCCGACCGACGGCGGTACGACGGTGACCCTCGCCGGCTGGGTGGCCCGGCGGCGCGACCACGGCGGAGTGATCTTCGTCGACCTGCGGGACGGCTCCGGCGTCGTACAGGTGGTGTTCCGAGGAGCGGAAGCGATCGGGGAGGGCCAGCCCAGCGAGGGCGATCCGATCGGCCGGGCGCATGCGCTGCGCAACGAGTACTGCGTCCAGGTCACCGGGGAGGTCGGGCGCCGTCCGGCCGGCAACGAGAACCCGGACCTGCCCACCGGCGAGGTCGAGGTGACCGCGACCGCGCTGACCATCCTGTCCGAGGCGGCCACCCTGCCGCTGCCGGTGGACGACCACGTGGAGATCGGCGACGACATCCGGCTCCGGTACCGCTACCTCGACCTGCGCCGCTCCGGCCCGGCCCGGGCGCTGAAGATGCGCGGCAGGGCCAACCGGATCGCCCGGCGGGTGCTCGACGAGCGGGACTTCCACGAGATCGAGACGCCCACCCTGACCCGGTCCACCCCGGAGGGTGCCCGGGACTTCCTGGTGCCGGTACGTCTCCAGCCCGGTACCTGGTATGCCCTGCCGCAGTCCCCGCAGCTGTTCAAGCAGCTGCTGATGGTGGCCGGGATGGAGCGCTACTACCAGATCGCCCGCTGCTACCGGGACGAGGACCTGCGGGCCGACCGCCAGCCCGAGTTCACCCAGCTCGACATCGAGATGTCGTTCGTCACCCAGGACGACGTCATCGAGCTCGGCGAGGCCGTGGTCGAGGCGCTCTGGCTGGAGCTGGCCGGGCACCGGATCGCCCGGCCGATCCCGCGGATCAGCTGGCACGAGGCGATGAGCCGGTACGGCTCGGACAAGCCCGACCTGCGGTACGGGGTCGAGCTGACCGAGCTGACGAGATACTTCGCCGGTACCCAGTTCCGGGTGTTCGCCCAGGCGATCGAGGCGGACGGGTATGTCGGCGCGGTGGTCATGCCGGGCGGGGCCGCGCAGTCCCGCAAGGAGCTGGACGGCTGGCAGGACTGGGCCAAGGCGCGCGGAGCCCGGGGCCTGGCCTATGTCGTGCTGGACGCGGAGACCGGCGAGGCCCGGGGCCCGGTGGCCCGGAACCTGTCCGAGGCGCACCTGGCCGGGCTGGCCGACGCGGTCGGCGCGAAGCCGGGCGACGCGGTGTTCTTCGCCGCCGGCACCGACCGGCGGGAAGCACAGGAGCTGCTGGGCGCGGCCCGGACCGAGATCGCCAGGCGGGCCGGACTGGTCGACCCGGATGCCTGGGCGTTCTGCTGGGTGGTCGACGCGCCGATGTTCGAGCGGGACGACCCAGGGGAGGACGCCGCCGGCTGGGCCGCGGTACACCACCCGTTCACCTCGCCAAACGCCGAGTGGATCGACCGGTTCGAGGAGGCGCCCGAGCGGGCGCTAGCCTACGCGTACGACATCGTGTGCAACGGCAACGAGATCGGCGGCGGGTCGATCCGTATCCACCGGGCCGACGTCCAGCGCCGGGTCTTCGACATCCTCGGCATCACGCCCGAGGAGGCGGACGAGAAGTTCGGGTTCCTCCTGGAGGCGTTCAAGTACGGGCCGCCCCCGCACGGCGGCATCGCCTTCGGCTGGGACCGGCTGTGCATGCTCCTCGCCGGTACCGACTCGATCCGCGAGGTCATCGCGTTCCCCAAGACCGGCGGCGGGTACGACCCGCTGACCGGGGCGCCCACGCCCATCACTGTGACGCAGCGCGCCGAGGCCGGGGTGGACGCCAAGCCGAAGACCCCGGTGGACGTACCGCCCGGGACGAGCGGGGTCGCGGTCAAGGTGGAACCTTCGGCCTGACCGACCGGCCACTGTGGACTGTCCCGAGTGGACGGATCAGCGCACCACCCCGCGCGGGAAGCCGCGGATCAAGCTTTCTCCGCCCCGATGTTCGGCGGCTGAGCGCGGCGGGTATATCAGCGACACTCACCTATCCCCCTGGAGGATCCGTGTTCGCCATCATCGCGGCGATCATCTTCGCCATCGCGTTCGTGCTGGAGCTCGTGGGCAAGTCCTACGGCAACTTCATCAACGCCGGTACCCTCACCACGCTGGGCCTGCTCTTCGTGGCGCTGCACCTCGCGCCGCTGGCCCGGTACAACATCAGGCGCCGTTAGCGGCCTACCGACACCACCGGCCGGTCCGGCCCCCACGCACCGTGACGGTGCCCGGGGCCGGGCCGGTAGTGTCGGGGGCGATGGATCCGGAGGGACTGTTCACGCTGGAGTCCCCGGGCGCCGCCGCGCGTCCCGGGGAGTCGTCGGGCTTCGCCCCGCCCGGACCGGACGCGCCACTGGCCGTCCGGATGCGCCCGCGTACCCTCGACGAGCTGGTCGGCCAGCAGCACCTGCTGGCGCCGGGCGCCCCCCTGCGCCAGCTGGTCGCCGGCAGTGCTCCGATGTCGCTGATCCTCTGGGGGCCGCCGGGCAGCGGCAAGACGACCATCGCGCACCTGGTCGCGGGGTCGGGCGACCGGCGGTTCGTCGCGATGTCCGCGCTTTCGGCCGGGGTGAAGGAGGTCCGGGCGGTCATCGACGAGGCCCGGCGGGTACGCCGTACCGGTGGCCGGCCGACCGTGCTGTTCATCGACGAGGTACACCGGTTCAGCAAGACCCAGCAGGACTCGCTGCTCTCCGCGGTCGAGGACCGGACGGTGACCCTGCTCGCCGCGACCACGGAGAACCCGTACTTCTCGGTGATCTCCCCGCTGCTCTCCCGCTGCGTGCTGCTGACCCTGCACCCGCTCGACGACGAGGCGGTGCGCGGCCTGGTCAAGCGGGCGCTGACCGACGAGCGCGGGCTGGCCGGCCGGGTCGGCCTGGCCGCCGACGCCGAGGATCACCTGGTCCGGCTCGCCGCCGGGGACGTCCGCAAGGCGTTGACCGCGCTGGAGGCCGCCGACGCATCCGCCCGGGCCCAGGGGACGACTGAGATCGACCTGGCGATGGCGGAGAAGGCGGTCGACGTGGCCGCCGTGCGCTACGACCGGGACGGCGACGCGCACTACGACGTGATCAGCGCGTTCATCAAGAGCATGCGCGGCTCGGACGTGGACGCCGCGCTGCACTGGCTGGCCCGGATGCTGGTGGCCGGGGAGGACCCGCGGTTCATCGCCCGCCGGCTGGTGATCTTCGCGAGCGAGGACGTGGGGATGGCCGACCCGACCGCACTGCAGACGGCCACCGCGGCCGCCGCGGCGGTCCAGCTGATCGGGCTGCCCGAGGCCCAGCTCAACCTGGCCCACGCGGTGGTATACCTGGCCACGGCGCCCAAGTCCAACGCGGTGACCCGGGCGATCTCGGCCGCCGTACAGGACGTCCGGGAGGGAATGGCCGGACCGGTACCCCGGCACCTGCGCGACGCGCACTACCCGGGCTCGCGGGGTCTGGGACACGGCGCCGGATACCGATACCCGCATGACGACCCGCACGGGGTGGTCGCGCAGCAGTACCCTCCGGACGATGTGGTCGGTCGCGACTACTACCAGCCGACCACGCACGGCGCGGAGCGGGCGGTCGCCGACCGGCTGCCCCGGCTGCGCCGGTTGGTCCGTGATACCGGTACGGACGAGACGAACGAGGAGCTTTCATCTTGAGTGGTGAGGATCGGGGTCGGCGCAAGGGGCGCGGGCGCGGCGGGGACGAGGTGCCCAGCGAGGAGCTGGGCTGGATCGACGACCTCCGCCAGGCCCGGGACCAGGGCGGCGATCTCGGCCCCGGATCCGACCTCGAGCAGCCCCCGCCCACCCACTCCGGCCGGCGCGGGTCCGGCGGGCGGGGGTCCGGCGGTACCGACCAGTCGGACGGGCCACCGGAACCGGCCGCCGGGGGCGGGGGGTCGCGGCGGGAGCGCCGGGAGGCCCGGGAGGCCCGGAGCAGCGAGGAGCGCCGGGAGGAGTCGCGCTGGGCCGGACTGCGCAGCCCCGAGCCCGACCCGGACGAGCGGCCCCCCGGCGACGCCCGCCGCCCGGACGAGCGACCTGCCGGGGACCCGCGCCGGGACGGGCCGCGCGGCGGCGACCTGCCGGGCGACCCGCGCCGGGACTCCACGACCAACCGGCTGGGTAGCCGGTTCGCCTCATTGCGCGGGCTGCGCGGCGGCGAGCGGACGCCGGAGGTACCGGCGCCGGCCGTCCCGCCCCTGCCTCCGGAAGTGCTCAACCCGGGCCGGGGTAGGCCGCCGGGACGGGACACCGAGCCGGGCCGCCCGAGCGTGCCGGGTCCGGTACCGTCCGGCCGCTCCGGACCGTCGCGTCCCCCGGAGCCGGGAGCGCGACGGCCGGTCTCCGGGCCGCCCCGCCCGCCCGAGCCGGGAGCGCGACGGCCGGTCTCCGGGCCGCCCCGCCCGCCCGAGCCGGGCTGGCATGACCTGGCCACCGGTGAACGGCCGGCCGGGGCGCACGCTGGCCGGTCCGGCCCGCCACCGGCCGGTCCCGGTACCCGCCCGGTCGGCCCCGGTCAGCCGGGACAGCCGATCCGCCGGGGAACCGGTGAACAGCCTCCGGTCCGCCGGGGCGAGCAGCCCGGCCGACACGCGACCGGTGAGCAGAGCCCCGTCCGGCGTGGTACGGGCGAGCACGCCCCGGTCCGGCGTGGTACCGGCGAGCAGGCCCCGGTCCGGCGTGGTACCGGCGAGCAGCAGACCCTCGACCGGCCGCTCGGGCGGCGTGGTCAGCTGCGCCAGCAGGTCCGCGACGCCCGCCAGTTCCGGTTGGTGGCCCTGGGTGCGGTCGCGGTCGTCCTGCTGGCCCTGCTACCGGCCATCTTCCTGGTGCGGGACGCCTCCGGTGACCCGGTCCTCGCCGGGCTGGACAGCCTGGAGCTGCCGAGCTGGGCCGCGCAGAGCCACCAGGACCAGGCCAGCGGCAACCGCTGGTGCGTCGATACCTGCCGGCTGAGAGAACGCACCTGGCGCTCGACCAAGCCGGCCGCCGACACCGACCCGGTGTACCAGCGGGCACTCATCTCGGCCGGTTGGCGCCCGTGGCACACCCCTGGCTGCCCGACCGCGAACGGCAGCTACACCTGCTGGCAGCGCGACGAGTACGTCCTCGACCTGTGGACCCGCGACACCCCGTGCGACCTGGCCAGCCTGCCGCCGGTACCACCTGCCGGCGGGCCGAGTGTGACAGCCACTCCGGTCGCACCCCCGACCGGTACGGAGCCGCCGGCGACGTGTGCCGGCTCCCTGGTGACCGCGAAGGTGGCCAACCGGGTCGATCCCAACTGGCACGGATAGCACGTCGAACCGCGCCGCGCGGGGCGGGACAGCGCGGCACGCGCGGCGGGAAATGTGGATTCCTGTCACGCACGGTAGGGTCTGCCCGTCGGTGGAAGTGATCCGGGTGGGGCTGGAGTGAGGGGAGACCTACGTGTCCGGTGGACAGATCGCGGCGCTGATCGCCGCGGGCGCTTTCCTGATGCTCGTCCTGGTGCTGGCGATACCCATCCTGCGACTGCGTCGCACGGTCGACGCCGCCACCCTGGCGCTGGACAGTGTGGCCCAGCAGGTCGGCCCGTTACTGGGCAACGTCAACACCACCGTGGAGAACGTCAACGGTGCGCTGGTGCAGGTGCACACCTCGCTGGACGGGGTGAACGTCCAGCTGGCCCGGCTGGATACCATCACCGGGCACGCCCAGATCGTCAGTGCCAACGTGGCCAACCTGGCCACCCTGGTCAGCACGGCCGCGGCCAACCCGCTGGTGAAGGTGGCCGCGTTCAGCTACGGGATGCGCAAGGCTGCGGCCAACCGGCGCCAGGCGCAGGAGGAACGTGAGATGCGTACCCTGCTCAAGGAGCAGCGCCGGACGGCGCGTCGGGGTCGTCAGGAGGGGAAGGCACGATGAAGCGGGTGCTCTGGCTGGGCATCGGGCTGGCGGTCGGGGCGCTGGTGTTCCGGGCGATCTCCCGCAAGGCCGCTGAATACAGCCCGTCCGGGCTGGCGTCCAGCGCCCGGGATTCGGCTGGCGGCCTGGTCGAGTCGGTGCGTAGCTTTGTCGCCGACGTCCGCGACGGCATGGCCGAGCGGGAGGAGCAGATCCACGCCGCGTTCGCCGACGGCGTGGCGCTCGACGAGTTCGACCCGGAGGAAGGCAGCGACCGCGGATGAGAACGGCGGAGATCAAGCGCCGGTTCCTGGCGCACTTCGAGCGCAACGACCACACGGTGGTACCGAGCGCGCCGCTGCCCGCCGTCGACGACCCCAACCTGCTGTTCGTACCGGCCGGCATGGTGCCGTTCGTGCCGTACTTCCGGGGTCAGCTGCCCGCGCCGTACAAGCGCGCGGCCTCGGTGCAGAAATGCATCCGCACCCCGGACATCGAAGAGGTCGGCAAGACCAGCCGGCACGCCACGTTCTTCCAGATGAACGGCAACTTCTCGTTCGGCGACTACTTCAAGGACCGGGCCATCCCGCTGGCCTGGGAGCTGGTCACCAACCCGGTCGGGAAGGGCGGCTACGGGCTGGACCCGGAGCGGATCTGGGCCACCGTCTACCTCGACGACGACGAGTCCATCGAGATCTGGCGGCAGACCGGGGTACCGCTGGAGCGGATCGTCCGCCGGGGCGTCAAGGACAACTTCTGGTCGATGGGCATTCCCGGCCCGTGCGGCCCGTGCTCGGAGCTCTACCTCGACCGCGGCCCGGAGTACGGCCGGGAGGGCGGCCCGGAGGTCGACGAGGATCGTTACCTGGAGTTCTGGAACCTGGTCTTCATGCAGTACGAGCGGGGTCCGGGTGGGGCGAAGGAGGACTACCCGATCCTCGGCGAGCTGCCGGCCAAGAACATCGACACCGGGATGGGCCTGGAGCGGATGGCCACGCTGCTGCAGGGCGTCGACAACCTGTACGAGATCGACGAGGTCAAGCCGGTTCTGGACCGCGCGGCGGAGCTGTCCGGCAAGGTGTACGGCGCGCACTCGGGGCACGCGGCGAGCGAGTCGCACCCGGACGACGTACGCCTACGGGTGATCGCCGACCACGTGCGGGCCGGCCTGATGATCATCAGCGAGGGGGTGACCCCGTCCAACGAGGGCCGCGGCTACGTGCTGCGCCGCATCCTGCGCCGCGCGATCCGCTCGATGCGCCTGCTCGGCTGGACCGGACCGGTCCTGCCCGAGCTGCTGCCGGTCGCCCGGGACTGCATGTCCCCCTCCTACCCCGAGGTCGCCGCCGACTACGAGCGGATCTCGTCCTACGCGTACGGCGAGGAGGAGGCGTTCCTGGCCACCCTCCGGCAGGGCACCACGATCCTGGATCAGGCGATCGCCTCGGCGAAGTCCGCCGGGGTGTCGACGCTCTCCGGCGATAAGGCGTTCCAGCTGCACGACACCTACGGGTTCCCGATCGACCTGACCCTGGAGATCGCCGCCGAGCAGGGGCTCGACGTCGACCAGGCGGGCTTCCGCCAGCTGATGACCGAGCAGCGGACCCGGGCGAAGGCGGACGCACAGGCGCGCAAGACCGGCCACGCCGACCTGTCCGGCTACCGGAGCGCGCTCGAGCAGGGTGGGAAGGTGGAGTTCACCGGCTACCACGAGGTGGCCCGGGACAGCAAGGTCCGTACCCTGCTGTCCGCGACCGGTACCCCGATCACCGGGGCGGGCGAGGGCGACGAGGTGGAGCTGGTCCTGGACACCACCCCGTTCTACGCCGAGGGCGGTGGCCAGCAGCCGGACCAGGGTCTGATCCGGGTCGGCGACGGCGAGTTCGAGGTGTTCGACGTGCAGCAGGTGCTGCCCGGGCTGATCGTGCACCGCGGGCGGGTCCGGCGCGGCGAGATCGAGCCGGGCCGGGACGCGTACGCGGAGATCGACGTGAACCGCCGCCGGGCGATCTCCCGCGCGCACACCGCGACCCACCTGGTACACCAGACGATGCGCAACTTCCTCGGCGAGTCGGCGACCCAGGCCGGCTCGCTCAACGCGCCGGGCCGGCTCCGGTTCGACTTCAACACCCCGTCGGCCCCCTCGCCGAGCGTCCTGCACGACGTCGAGCAGCAGGTCAACGAGGTGCTGACGAGCGACCTGGAGGTGCACGCGTTCATCACCTCGCAGGCGGAGGCGCGCCGCCTGGGCGCGACGGCGTTGTTCGGCGAGAAGTACGGCGACGAGGTACGGGTCGTCGAGGTTGGCGACTATGCCCGGGAGCTGTGCGGCGGCACCCACGCGGCGCGCTCCGGGCAGCTCGGGCTGGTCAAGATCCTGCACGAGTCGTCGATCGGCTCCGGGGTCCGCCGGGTCGAGGCGCTGGTGGGCATCGACGCGTTCAGCTACCTGGCCCGGGAGCACCTGCTGGTGTCGAGGCTGGCCGAGCTCTACCGGGTACCTGCCGAGCAGGTCGCCGACCGGGTGGAGCACACCGTGGCGGCGCTGCGCGACGCCGAGAAGGAGCTGGAGAAGCTGCGGGCACAGCTGGTGCTCGGCAACGCTGCCGGCCTGGCGGCGGCAGCGCGCGACGTGCACGGGGTCGCCTTTGTCGGCACCGAGGCACCCGAGGGCACCTCCGCCAACGACGTGCGTACCCTCGCTCAGGAGATCCGTGGCAAGATCGCCGCGGACCGCCCGGCGGTGGTCGCGGTGGCCGGGCGCGCGGGCGGAAAGGCGTCCCTCGTGGTCGCGGTGAACCCGGCGGCCCGCAGCCGTGGCGTGTCCGCGAGTGACCTGGTCAAGGGCGCGCTGTCCGGCCGCGGCGGCGGCAGCGCCGAGCTGGCCCAGGGCGGCGGTGTACCGGCCGGGGAGGCGCCCAGCCTGCTGGGCGCGATCGAGAGAGCCCTCGCGTCCTGACCGGCGATGGCGAAAGTTGGCACCGGGGCGCGCGCCTCGGGGTCGATGTCGGAAAGGTCAGGATCGGCGTCGCGGTCAGCGATCCGGACGGGATCCTCGCGACGCCGCTGCTGACGGTGTCGCGCGCGGCCCCCGTCCGCCCTGGCGAGACAGCTTCTGACCTGCGCAGACTCGCCGAGCTGGTGGTCGAGCACGAGGCTGTCGAGGTGGTCGTCGGGCTGCCCGTCACGCTGGCCGGGACGGAGGGGCCGGCCGCGGTCGAGGCACGCGAGTACGCACAGGCTCTCGCGCGCGTCATCGCGCCGGTTCCCGTACGGTTGTCGGACGAGAGGATGTCCACCGCGCTCGCCTCGCGTAGGCTGACCGAGCGCGGCGTCCGGGGGAAGCGACAGCGTGCGGTGGTCGACCAGGCCGCCGCTGTGGAGATCCTGCAAAGCTGGCTCAGCACCCAGCGGAGGCGGACGAGATGATCGACGAGCTCGGCTTCGAGTTCGAGGACGACTACGAGCGGAGTCGGCACCGGCGCGCTGCGCGGGGTGGGCCGACCCGGGGTCGACGCCCACCCAAGCGGCGGCGCGGCCGGTCGTTCTTCACCCTGTTCATGACCCTGATCCTGCTCGGTGCCCTCGGCCTGGGCGGCTGGTACGGGGTGACGAAGGTCCAGGGCTACTTCTCGGTCAAGGACTATGACGGTCCGGGTGACGGCTCGGCCACGGTACAGGTCGTGGCCAACGACAGCGCCACGATCATCGCCAACAAGCTCTTCGACGCCGAGGTGGTGAGGAGCGCCAAGGCGTTCGTCGCGGCGGCCGACGCCAACCCGGCCAGCCGGACCATCGAGGTCGGCTACTACAAGCTGCGCCGGCACATGAAGGCGTCGCTGGCGCTGGACATGCTGCTCGCCCGGGGCTCCGACCACACGCTGATCAACAAGGTCTCCAGCAAAGTGACGATCACCGAGGGGATGATCTCGGTCGACGTGTTCGACGCCCTGGCCAAGGCCACCAACCTGCCGGTGACCGATTTCCAGAACGCCGCGAAGGACCCGGTGGCGCTGGGCGTGTCGCAGGACTGGTTCACCCGCCAGGACGGCAAGCAGGCGGCGAAGTCGATCGAGGGCTTCCTCTACCCGGCGACGTACGAGTTCGACCCGGGTACCGACGCGACGACCATCCTGAAGAAGATCATCGGCAACTTCACCGCCGAGATGACCAAGCTGGACTTCCTCAATCAGGTCCAGAACAACCTGCACATCTCGCCCTACGAGGCACTGATCGCCGCGTCCATCGCACAGGTGGAGGGGAGCTTCCCGGACGACATGGCCGGGATCGCCCGGGTGCTGTACAACCGGGCGTACGGCGGCTCGTTTCCGTGTAGCTGCCTCGGCCTGGACAGCACGGTCAACTACTGGCTGCGCATCTCCGGGCACGATGCGAAGTCGTCCAAGGACCTGACCCAGTCCGAGCTGCACAACCCGAACGACCCGTACAACACCCACGACCAGAAGGGGCTGCCGGTCGGGCCGATCAGCAACCCGGGCGCCGACGCGCTCAAGGGCGCGATGGCTCCGCCGAAGAACGGCAACCTCTACTTCGTGGCGATCGACAAGGCGGGGCACACCGCCTTCGCCACCACGTTCGCCCAGCACCAGCAGAACATCGCGCTGGCCCGGAAGAACGGCGTGCTGTGAGGTGACCGGAGCGGACCGGCCGGGCGGCCGGCGCGCCGCGGTGCTGGGTAAGCCGGTCGCCCACTCGCTGTCACCGGTGCTGCACAACGCCGGCTTCGCCGCCACCGGGCTGATCCACTGGCGCTACACCGCGATCGAGTGCGCCGAGGCGGAGCTGGCCCACCTGGTCGCCGGGCTCGGCCCGCAGTGGGCCGGGCTGTCGTTGACGATGCCGCTCAAGGAGGTGGCGATCGAGGTGGCCGACCAGGTCGGCCCGGTCGCCGCCGCACTGGGTGCCGCCAACACGTTGGTACCCCGACCCGACGGCTGGTACGCCGAGAACACCGACGCCCCCGGCATGGTCGACGGCCTCCGGGCGGTCGGACTGTCCACTGTGGACAACGTAGCGGTCCTCGGCGCCGGGGGTACCGCCCGGGCCGCCCTCGCCGCCGCCCAGCACCTCGGCGCCGCCCGGGTCACCGTGTACGCCCGCCGGGTCGAGGCGGTCGACGCGCTGCGCCCGGTCGCCGCGCACCTCGGGCTGCACCTCGCACACGCGGACTTCGCCTCGGTGCCCGAGTGCGGCCGGGCCGACCTGGTGATCTCGACGGTACCCAAGGGCGTGGCCGACCAGCTGGACGTGCTCTGGCGCCCGGAAACGGTGCTGTTCGACGCCCTGTACGACCCCTGGCCGACCCCGCTGGCCGCCAAGGCCCAGGCGGCCGGCTGCCCGATCGTGTCCGGCCTGGACCTGCTGCTCTACCAGGCCTTGCGCCAGTTCACCCTGTTCACCGGCGAGCCGGCTCCGGTCGAGCCGATGCGCGCCGCGCTGTTCGCGGCGGCGGCCCGCCGGTAAGGCGGAGGGGCCGGGCGGCGGTCCGCCGTTGGACGGGCCGCGGCTGGGGCCGGTGGCCCGCGGTTGGACGGGCCGCGGCTGGGCGCCGGCGGCCCGCGGTTGGAGGGGTCGCCCTGCATGACAGACTGGTCCCGCTAGGAGAGGGGAAGGTCTGTGCTGCGCTGGTTGACCGCCGGGGAGTCGCATGGTCCCGCGCTCGTCGCGCTGCTCGAAGGGGTACCGGCCGGGGTCGAGGTGACCAGTGCCGAGATCGTCCGGGAGCTGGCCCGGCGCCGGCTCGGGTACGGGCGGGGTGCCCGGATGTCCTTCGAGCAGGACCAGGTGGAGATCATCGGGGGGCTCCGGCACGGGGTGACCCTGGGCAGCCCGGTCGCGGTACGGGTCGGCAACAGCGAGTGGCCCAAGTGGGAGACCGTGATGGCCGCCGATCCGGTGGACCCTTCCCTGCTGGCGCAGCAGGCCCGCAACGCCCCGCTGACCCGGCCCCGGCCCGGCCACGCCGACCTGGCCGGCATGCAGAAGTACGGGTACACCGACGCCCGGCCGATCCTGGAGCGGGCCAGTGCCCGGGAGACCGCGGCGCGGGTCGCCGTCGGTACCGTCGCCAAGGCACTGCTCAAGCAGGCGCTCGGCGTCGACATCGTGTCCCACGTCGTCGAGCTGGGTACCGTGGCGATCAAGCCCGGCCTGCAACCCCGACCCGAGGACGCCGAGCGGATCGACGCCGACCCGCTGCGCTGTCTCGACCCGGACGCGAGCGCCCGGATGGTCGAGGAGGTCGACGCGGCCAAGCGGGACGCCGACACGCTCGGCGGCATCGTCGAGGTGCTGGCCTACGGCGTACCCCCGGGGCTGGGCAGCCATGTCCAGTGGGACCGCAAGCTCGACGCCCGGCTGGCCGCCGCGTTGATGTCGATCCAGGCCATCAAGGGCGTGGAGATCGGCGACGCGTTCACCCAGGCCCGCTCGCGCGGCTCGCAGGCGCACGACGAGATCGTGCCGGGCGCCACCGGGGTAAGGCGGCTGACCGACCGGGCCGGTGGCCTGGAGGGCGGCATCAGCACCGGGGAACCGGTACGGGTCCGGGCCGCGATGAAGCCGATCTCCTCCCTGAACCGGGCACTGTCCACTGTGGACGTCACGACGGGCGAGCCGGCCACCGCGATCAACCAGCGCTCGGACGTCTGCGCGGTACCGGCGGCGGCGGTGGTCGCCGAGGCGATGGTGGCGCTGGTGCTGGCCGAGGCGGCGACCGAGAAGTTCGGTGGCGATTCGGTCGCCGAGGTGCGCCGCAACCTCGCCGGCTACCTGGAAAACCTGGTGATCCGGTAACGCGCGGCTTGCTCGGTTGCGGGCGCTGGTCCCGTCCACGAACGCGATCGTCGGCGTTGACCTGGCGGACCGGAAGCAGAGCTCTCACCTGTGCGTGATTTGCCGCTTAGTACGCGAGCCCGGGCTGGGACCAGCGTGCGTACGGGCGCACGATGTCCGGCTTGTGCGGAACTCGCGGCCGGAGATCCGCCCGGTGCGCCCTGGCCGCCGATGGCGGGGTCGCTTCGGCCCCTCGTCTGAGATCGGCAATACTCTCAGCCATGGGGAAGCCCGTTCTCGTGCTCGTCGGACCGATGGGCGCCGGCAAGACGACCGTGGGGAAGCTGGTCGCCGAGGCGCTCGGGGTACCGTTCCAGGACACCGACACGATCATCGAGGCGCGGGCCCGCAAGCCGATCCCGGACATCTTCGTCGACGACGGCGAGGAGCACTTCCGGGCCCTGGAACGGATCGCGGTCGCCGACGCGTTGGCCGGCTTCGACGGCGTCCTGGCGCTGGGTGGCGGGGCGATCCTGGCGGAGGAGACCCGGGAGCGGCTGCACAGTCACACCGTGGTGTTCCTCTCGGTCGAGCTGGCCGACGCCGCCGACCGGGTCGGCCTCGGTGTCGGCCGGCCGCTGCTGGCGGTCAACCCCCGGGCCACCATGCGGTACCTGCTCGACCAGCGGCGCCCGCTCTACGAGCGGGTGGCCACGCTGACCGTGAAGACCGACGGGATCACGCCCGAGGAGGTCGCGGCGGCCGTCCTCGGTGGGCTGCGATGATCACCACGATCCCGGTCGGCGGGGAGCGCCCCTACGACGTGCTGGTCGGTCGGGAGCTGTTCGGTGCGCTACCGCCGCTGCTGGCCGGTGCCGCTCAGGTCGCCGTGCTCTACGCGCCGCCGCTCAAGGGGTACGCCGCCGGAGTCGCCGACGCGCTCGGCGCGGCCGGCCTGACTCCGCTGCCGATCGAGCTGCCCGATGCCGAGGCGGGCAAGACCGTCGAGGTGGCCGCCCGGTGCTGGGACGCCCTGGGCGCGGCCGGGTTCACCCGTACCGACGCGGTGGTCGGGGTGGGTGGCGGCGCGGTCACCGATGTGGCCGGCTTCGTGGCCGCGTGCTGGCTGCGCGGGGTACGCGTGGTGCAGGTACCGACCAGCCTGCTCGGCATGGTCGACGCGGCGGTGGGGGGCAAGACCGGGGTGAACACGGCCGCCGGCAAGAACCTGGTGGGCGCCTTCCACCCGCCGGCCGGCGTGCTCTGTGATCTGTCCACATTGGACACCCTGCCCCCGGTGGACCTGGTCGCCGGGCTGGCCGAGGTGGTCAAGTGCGGCTTCATCGCCGACCCGGCGATCCTCGACCTCATCGAGGCGGACCGGTCGGCCGCCGTCGACCCGGCCAGCCCCGTGCTGCGCGAGCTGGTCGAGCGGTCGGTACGGGTCAAGGCCCGCGTCGTCTCGGAGGACCTGCGCGAGTCCGGGCTGCGCGAGATCCTCAACTACGGCCACACCCTGGGCCACGCCATCGAGAAGCACGAGGGGTACGCCTGGCGGCATGGCCACGCGATCTCGGTTGGCCTGGTGTTCGCCGCCGCCCTCGGACGGCACTCCGGCCGGCTCGATCCGTCCGTAGCCGACCGGCACCGCTCCGTGCTCACCGCCCTGGGCCTGCCGGTGTCCTACCCGGCCGACCGGTGGCCGGCGCTGCGCGCCGCGATGCGGGTGGACAAGAAAGCGCGCGGAGCCAAGCTGCGCTTCGTGGTCCTGTCCGGGCTGGGCCGCCCCTCGATCCTCGAGGCGCCCGGCGACGAACTGCTGGAAGCCGCCTACACGGAGGTCGCTACGTGAACGTGTACGTGCTCAACGGGCCCAACCTGGGCCGGCTCGGTACCCGCCAGGTCGACATTTACGGCCTGATCAGCTACGCCGATCTGGTCGGGCTGTGCGAGCGGGTGGGCAAGGAGCTCGGCCTCGCGGTCACCGTCCGGCAGACCGACGCGGAGCACGAGCTGCTCGGCTGGCTGCACCAGGCCGCCGACGAGGGTGCCGGCGTGGTGCTCAACCCCGGAGCGTGGTCACACTACTCGTACGCGGTCCGCGACGCCTGCGCCCTGCTGCGCGGCCCGCTCGTCGAGGTACACATCTCCAACATCCACGCCCGCGAGGAGTTCCGGCACCACTCCGTGATCTCCGCGGTCGCCACCGGGGTGATCTGCGGGCTCGGCGTCGACGGGTACCGGCTTGCCCTGGAGCATCTCGCGCAGCGAAAGGACCACTAGGCCGATCCCCGCTCCGGCGACCGCCTCGGCGATGCCGCGCAGGCTGAAGGACACCCCGTGCGGCAGGATCACCAGGGAGAGCCCGACCGACAGGCCGGTCGCCCAGCGGAGCACCCGCGGATCCCGGCTGCCGGCCGCGAGTGGTACCAGTGCCCAGAGCAGATACCAGGGGTGTACCACCGGGCCGAGCAGCACCACCGCGCCGAGGGCGAGCCCGACGGCGCCGGGCGTATCCAGCCGGTCCCGGCGTACCCAGGCCAGCACGCAGGCGACCACGGCGAGCGCGGCGCCGGCGAACCGGGTGGTCGTCACCGCGCTGTCGGCGCTCGCGGCGAAGCCGAAGGACCGGCCCAGCCAGGCCAGGATGTCGCCCAGGTCGGTGCTGACCGACAGGCCGTTGTGCACGATCGCCGGGGTCTTCAACGCGCCGACCCAGCCGAGCCCAAGCCCGGTGCCCAGGGTGACCGCCGCCACCGTGGCGGCCGCGACGGCCGTGGTGGCGCCGATCCCGGCGATCCACCGCCACCGGCCGCCGAGCCGGACCGCCCAAAGGTGGGCCAGGTAGGCCAGGGCCAGCGCGGCCGGCGCCTTGACCAGCGCGGCCAGGGTGACCAGGACGACCGCCGGAGCCATCCGCCAGGACGGCGCCGACCGGCTGCGCCGGTGTCCGGAGGCCAGCAGCAGGCCGGTCATCAGCAGCGCGATCATCAGCGCGTCGTTGTGCGCGCCGGCCACCACGTGCACCAGCACCAGCGGGTTGAGTACGCCGAGCCAGACGGCCAGGCCCGGGTCGATCCGGCAGCGCGGGGCGAGTCGGGGTACCACCACCGCCAGCACCGCCACCGACATCAGCGCGACCAGCCGCATGCCCAGTACCCCCGCCACCAGGTGGGTACCGGTGACCCAGACGACCACCGCGGCGACCGCCAGGAACACCGGCCCGTACGGCGCGGGCGTGTGCATCCACAGCGGGTGTACCTGAGCGGCCAGCGGATTCCCGGCGCCGAGCGCGGCCGGCCCGACCGCGTACGCGTCCAGTCCCCGGCCGACCAGTTGCCCCTGGGCGAGGTAGCTGTACACGTCCCGGCTGAACATCGGCGGCGCGAGAGCCAGCGGTGCGCTCCACCAGATCAGCAGGTTACGGGCCGCCTTGGGCTGCCCGGCCAGCAGCGGGCGTACCCGCAGCCAGGCCCCGATCAGCACGATCAGCCCGGCGGTCGCGCAGGCCATGCCCGCGCCGGTCAGCCCGTGGCTGTGCCGGGCGGTATCGGAGAGGTAGTACGACGCGCCCCCCATGGGCAGGGCACCGGACGTCAACCCGCCGACCGCGAGTGCGGTCGCCCCGATCAGCCCGAGAGCCCGACAACGCCGCAGGTCGCGGATCTCCACGCTGGCACGCTGCCAGATCACGATGGACGGTTCAAGTCCTTTCGATGTCTCGCCGGTTAACCGGACGCCACTACGTCGCCCGTCGCCGACCGTCGGTAGACTTGCCAGGTCCATCGAAGGCATTCCTCACGCAAGGCAGGTCATGGCCACCACGAACGACCTCAAGAACGGATTGGTCCTCAACCTCGACGGCGAGCTCTGGTCGGTCGTGGAGTTCCAGCATGTCAAGCCCGGTAAGGGCGGGGCGTTCGTCCGCACGACACTGAAGAACGTGCTCTCCGGCAAGGTGGTTGACAAGACCTTCAACGCCGGTACCAAGGTGGACACGGCCACGGTGGACAAGCGCACCATGCAGTACCTGTACGCCGACGGCGACGAGTTCGTGTTCATGGACCTCGAGTCCTACGACCAGATCCACGTACCGGCCGGCACGGTCGGCGACGCCGCCAAGTACCTGCTGCCCGAGGCCGAGGTCACGGTCGCCCAGCACGAGGGCGTCCCGCTCTACGTCGAGCTGCCCACCAGCGTGGTCCTGGAGATCACGTACACCGAGCCGGGCCTGCAGGGCGACCGCTCGACCGGCGGCACCAAGCCAGCCACCGTGGAGACCGGCGCGACCGTGGCGGTCCCGCTGTTCATCTCGACCGGCGAGAAGATCAAGGTGGACACCCGGGACGGCCGTTACCTCGGTCGCGGCTGAGCCGCGGGCAGCCACTGATGGCCGAGGGACCGAAGACCCCGATGACCGCGCGCCGTAAGGCGCGCAAACGCGCCCTCGACGTGCTCTACGAGGCCGACCTGCGGGACGCGCCGATCCTGGAGGTGCTGCGCGCGGCCGTCGCCCGCACCGAGCCGCCCCGGCCGTCCTACCTGGACTACACGATCACGCTGGTCGAGGGGGTCGCCGCGCACCGCGACCGGATCGACGAGCTGATCGGCAGCTACGCCGAGGGCTGGACGCTGGAGCGGATGCCGCCGGTGGACCGCAACCTGGCCCGGATCGCGGTATACGAGCTGCTGCACGCGGATGACATCGATGACGCGGTGGCCATCAGTGAGGCGGTCGAGTTGGCCGAGCAGCTGTCCACCGACGACTCACCGCGGTTCCTGAACGGGCTACTGGGGAAGATCGCCGAGTACGCCGCGCGCTGACGAACTTGAGAGAGTACTTTCAAAACTCGACTTGAGAGACTAGTCTCGAAACATGTCTCTCAAGAATCCGTTCGGCGACTACGAGATCACCGACCCGCAGGCGCTGCGGGCGCTGGCCCACCCGGTACGGCTGGCCGTCCTCGGCCGGTTGCAGCGCTTCGGCCCGGCCACCGCCACCCAGCTCGCCCCGCACGTCGGGGCGTCGCCCTCGGTGGTGAGCTGGCACCTTCGCCACCTGGCCCGCTTCGAGCTGGTCAAGGACTGGGAGGGGGCCACCGGCAAGCGGGACCGGTGGTGGCAGGCCGCGGCCCGGGGCTTCCGGTTCGACATGCCGCCCGACGCCGAGGGGCAGGACGCGGCCCGGGCCCTCCAGGCGGAGATGTTCGCGCAGTACGGCGACCTGCCGCAACAGTGGCTGCTGCGGGACGAGCCGCGGCTGGAGCCGCAGTGGCGGGTGCTGGCCGGGATGAGCAACACCCGGGTCCTGCTCACCCAGGACGAGCTGCGGCAGCTCGAGGAGGACATCGAGGAGCTGATCGCCCCGTTCGTGCGGCGTCCCGAGGAGGACGCGCCCGAGCGTGCACGGGGGGTACGCCTCCTGCGGTACGCGCTGCCCGAGGCGCCCGACCCGGAGGAGGACGCGGAATGACCGAGTTGGCTGGCGCTCGCTGCGCTCGCGCGGGTCATGCGCCCCTGGGCCGCCCTGTAGCCGACCGTCCGGCTCAGTCGCTGCGCTCCTTCGCTCCCGGCCGGCTGCGGGCGGCGATCGCATGACCGAGTTGGCTGGCGCTCGCTGCGCTCGCGCGGGTCATGCGCCCCTGGGCCGCCCGGTAGCCGACCGTCCGGCTCAGTCGCTGCGCTCCTTCGCTCCCGGCCGGCTGCGGGCGGCGACCGCATGACCGGGACGACCGAGGAGATGCCCGCCCCGGTCCCGTCGCTGTGGCGGAACCGCCGCTTCCGGGCGCTGTGGATCGGCGAGACGGTGTCCCAGTTCGGCGACCGGGTCACCGAGCTGGCCGGGCCGTTGATCGCGGTCACCATGCTGGGCGCGTCCGCCGTCCAGGTCGGGGTACTGACGGCGGCGGTCTGGCTGCCGAACCTCGGGGCGCTGTTCGTGGGCGCCTGGGTGGACCGGCGTACCCACAAGCGCCGGCTGCTCATCGCCGCCGACCTGGGCCGGGCCGTCATGCTGGCGAGCGTGCCGGTGGCGTACCTCCTCGGCATCCTCACGCTCACCCAGCTCTACGTGGTCGCCCTGGTCACCGGCGTCGGCCAGGTGCTCTTCGGCATGGCGTACCAGTCGTTCTTCGTGGCCCTGGTGCCTCCCGCCTCGTACGTCGACGCGAACAGCAAGCTCAGTCTCAGCCGGGCCGCCTCCTTCGTCGCCGGCCCGGCCCTCGGCGGTGTCCTGGTGCAGGCGTTCACCGCGCCGGTCGCGCTGCTCGCCGACGCGCTGTCGTTCGTGGGTTCCGCGCTGTTCATTCGGCGGATCCGGGTGACCGAGCGGGCCCCGGTCGCGGCCCGGCCGTCCATGGTCCGGCTGGCCGCCGACGGGCTGCGCATGGTGCTGCGGAACCCCATTCTGCGGGCCAGCCTGTTCGGTACCACCACGGTCAACTTCTTCTCGTTCGTGGCCAACGCCCTGCTGATCCTGTACGCCAGCCGGGAACTGGGGCTGTCCGCCGGAGCGATCGGGCTGGCGCTGGGTATCGGCGCGCTCGGCTCGGTCACCGGGGCAGCGGTCGCTCCCCGGGTCGCCCGGCTGGTCGGTGCCGGCCCGTGCTCGATCATCGGCTGTGCGCTCTTCCCGGCGCCGTACGCGCTGATGGCGCTGGCCAGCGGCCCGGCCGGGCTGAAGGTCGCGGTGCTGGCCGGCGCGGAGTTCCTGTCCAGCGTCGGGGTGATGCTGCTGGACGTACCGCTCAACGCGATCCTCGCGCAGAACACGCCGGACGACGCACGGGGCCGCCGGGCCGGGGCGTACACCGCGGTCAACTACGGCGTCCGGCCGCTCGGCGCACTGGTCGGCGGTGTGCTGGGGACCGCCCTGGGGATACGGCCGACCCTGGTCGTCGCGGGTGTCGGCGGTGCCCTGTCGGCGATCTGGCTGCTCGCCTCGCCGGTACGCCGGCTCACCACGATCACCGACGAGCCGGCGCGATGACGCGAAAGGGGCCCCGAGGGGGCCCCTCGTCGCCTACCGGCGGTTACTGGAACAGGGCGCGCGGGTCGGTGACCGTCATGCCGGCCTCGGTGAGCTTCTCGACCAGCGTGGAGGGCGAAGCGTCGTAGACGATCGCGAGGGCGCGCAGGTCGTCGGCGCGGATGGAGAGCACCCGGCCGTTGTAGTCGCCGCGCTGCTGCTGGATGGCGCGGGCGTACTTGGCGATGTAGGACAGGTCGTCGGCGGTCTGGTCGTAGAGCTTCTCCAGGTCGAGGACGATCTTGCCGGCGGACTCGTGCCGGATTCCGCTGCCCTCGGGCAGCAACTCGGCCACCGGTACCCGGTAGAAGTCGGCCAGCTCGGCGAGGCGGGACACGGTGACCGCCCGGTCACCACGCTCGTAGGAGCCGACCACAACGGCCTTCCAGCGCCCTGCCGACTTCTCCTCCACACCCTGCAGGGACAGGCCCTGCTGCTGACGGATGGAGCGCAGGCGGGCACCTAGGGATTTGGCGTACTCAGAGGGCATGTGGACACTCCCAGTCACTGGCCCAGGGGTTCTCCCCGGCGATCGCTACGGAGCGTGACCGTAACCGGGAAGCGACACGCGGTCAAGTGTTGTTACCCAGCCGTTTCGCGATCTGGGCGGCTGGTAGGGTAGCCGCAGCCGATCGGGGCAGGTCAAAAGCCCCTGAAAGGTGTCAGACATCCTTTAACGACCCGTCCCGTGAGGCGGGGAAGGAGGTCCGCCGTGGCGTACCCGACGGCCAGCGATGAACTGGCCGGAAAGTCCATTCTGAGCAGCGCGGAGCTGACTCGCGTCGTCGACCGGATCGCCCATCAGATCCTGGAGAAGACGGAAGGCGCCCGCGACTGCGCCCTGCTCGGTATCCCGACCCGAGGGGTACCGCTGGCCCGGCGGCTGGCCGCCCGGATCCTCGCCTTCGAGGGCGTGGCGGTACCGACCGGTGCGCTGGACATCACGCTCTACCGGGACGACCTGCGACTGCGGGGTACCCGCGCGGTCGGCCCGACCGAACTGCCGCCCGACGGGATCGACCGGCGCCGGGTGATCCTGGTCGACGACGTGCTGTTCTCCGGGCGTACCGTCCGGGCCGCCCTCGACGCGCTCAAGGACCTCGGCCGCCCCCGGGTGGTACAGCTCGCCGTCCTGGTCGACCGGGGCCACCGGGAGCTGCCGATCCGGGCCGACTACGTGGGCAAGAACATCCCGACCGCGCTGACCGAGACCGTACGGGTGCTGCTGGCCGAGACCGACGGCGTGGACGAGGTACGTCTGGAGGGGACGAAATGATCAGGCACCTGCTCTCCGCCGGCGACCTGGACGCCGATACCGCCACCCTGGTGCTGGATACCGCCGCCGAGATGGCGAGCGTGGCCGGGCGCGAGGTCAAGAAGCTGCCGACGCTACGCGGGCGTACCGTCGTCAATCTCTTCTACGAGGACTCCACCCGCACCCGGATCTCCTTCGAGGCGGCGGCCAAGCGGCTGTCCGCCGACGTGATCAATTTCTCCGCCAAGGGTTCGAGCGTCTCCAAGGGGGAGAGCCTCAAGGACACCGCGTTGACCCTGCAGGCGATGGGCGCCGACGCGGTGGTCATCCGGCACTCCGCCTCGGGTGCGCCGCACCGGCTGGCCACCTGGATCGACGGTACGGTGATCAATGCCGGTGACGGTACCCACGAGCACCCCACGCAGGCGCTGCTGGACGCCTACACGATCCGCTCCCGGCTGGGCCACCTCGACGGGCTCTCCGTGGTGATCGTCGGGGACGTCCTGCACAGCCGGGTGGCCAGGTCCAACGTCGTGCTGCTGGACACGCTGGGCGCCCGGGTGACCCTGGTCGGGCCGCCGACCCTGCTCCCGGTCGGGGTCGACGCGTGGCCGGCGAAGACCGGGTACGACCTGGACGCCGCCCTGCCCGGCGCGGACGTGGTGATGATGCTGCGGGTACAGCGGGAGCGGATGGACGACGCGTACTTCCCGTCGGTACGCGAGTACGCCCGCCGGTACGGGCTGGACCCGGCCCGGATGAGAGCGTTGCCGGAGCATGCCATCGTCATGCACCCGGGGCCGATGAACCGGGGTATGGAGATCAGCCCGGACGTCGCCGACTCGCCCCGCTCGACCATCGTCGAGCAGGTCGCGAACGGGGTCAGCGTCCGGATGGCCGTGCTCTACCTGATGCTGGGGGGATTGCCCAAGTGACCGCGTACCTCATCAAAGGCGCCTCGATCGTCGGCGCCGCGGCTACCGACCTGCTGATCCGCGACGGCCTGGTGGCGGCCGTGGGCAGGGACGCCCGCGCGGCCGGCGCCGAGGTGATCGACGCGGCCGGCCTGGTCGCCCTGCCCGGCCTGGTCGACCTGCACACCCACCTGCGCGAGCCGGGCCGGGAGGACGCCGAGACCGTGCAGACCGGTTCGCGGGCGGCGGCGCTGGGCGGTTACACGGCGGTCTGCGCGATGGCCAACACCGACCCGGTGGCCGACACCGCCGGGGTGGTCGAGCAGGTCTGGCGGCTCGGCCGGGCGGCCGGCCTGGTCGACGTGCAGCCGGTCGGCGCGGTCACCGTCGGCCTGTCCGGCGAGCGGCTGGCCGAGCTGGGCGCGATGGCCACCTCGGCCGCGCAGGTCCGGATCTTCTCCGACGACGGGCACTGCGTCGCCGACCCCCGGCTGATGCGCCGGGCGCTGGAGTACGTGAAGGCGTTCGACGGGGTGATCGCGCAGCACGCCGAGGAGCCCAGGCTGACCGTCGGCGCGCAGATGCACGAGGGCGAGGTCTCCGCCCGGCTGGGCCTGACCGGATGGCCGGCGGTGGCCGAGGAGGCGATCATCGCGCGGGACGCGCTGCTCGCCGGGCACGTCGGATCCCGGCTGCACATCTGCCACGTCTCCACGGCCGGGAGCGTGGAGATCCTGCGCTGGGCCAAGGGCCGGGGCATCCGGATCACCGCCGAGGTCACCCCGCACCACCTGCTGCTGACCGATACCCGCGCCGGGTCCTACGACCCGGTCTTCAAGGTCAACCCACCGCTGCGTACCGAGGCGGACGTGGCGGCGCTGCGGACCGCACTGGCCGACGGCGTGATCGACGTGGTGGCCACCGACCACGCGCCACACGCGGTCGAGGACAAGGAGTGCGAGTGGGGGTACGCCCGGCCGGGCATGCTCGGCCTGGAAACCGCGCTCCCGGTGGTCCGGTCGGTCGGGCTGTCCTGGGACGAGATCGCGACCCGGATGTCGCGGGTACCGGCGCGCATCGCCCGGCTGGACGGGCACGGGCTGGACCCGGCGCCCGGGGTACCGGCCAACCTCACCCTGGTCGACCCGTCCGCCACCTGGACGGTGGATCCCGGCGCGCTCGCCTCGCGCAGCCGCAACACCCCGTACGCCGGCATGCGGCTGCCGGTACGGGTGGTCGCCACGTTCCTGCGCGGGGAGCCGACCGTCCTGGACGGGAAGGCGGTCAGGTGACCCGGCGGGAAGCGATCCTGGTGCTGGAGGACGGGCGCACGTTCCGGGGCGAGTCGTACGGCAGCGTGGGGGAGACGTTCGGCGAGGCGGTCTTCTCCACCGCGATGACCGGCTACCAGGAGACCCTGACCGACCCGTCGTACCACCGCCAGGTCGTCGTGCAGACCGCGCCGCACATCGGCAACACCGGGGTGAACGGCGAGGACGACGAGTCGTCCCGGATCTGGGTCGCCGGCTACGTGGTACGCGACCCGGCCCGGCGCGCGTCCAACTGGCGGGCCACCGGCGGGCTGGCGGACCGGCTGTCCGCCGAGGGCGTGGTGGGCATCTGCGGGATCGACACCCGGGCGCTCACCCGGCACCTGCGGGACCGGGGCGCGATGCGGGTCGGAGTGTCCAGTGTGGACAGTGACGCGACCGCGCTGCGGCAGCGGGTACTCGCCTCGCCGCAGATGCTCGGTGCGGACCTGTCGGCCGAGGTGAGCACACCGCGCCCCTATTGCGTCGCGGCCCAGGGGGAGCACCGGTTCACCGTCGCCGCGCTCGACTTCGGGATCAAGCGCAATGTGGCCCGGCGGCTCGCCGCCCGGGGCGTCACCACGCACGTGCTGCCGGCATCGTCCACTGTGGACGATGTCCTCGCGGTCAATCCGGACGCGGTGTTCTTCTCGCCAGGCCCCGGTGACCCGGCCACCGCGGACCACGCGGTGTCCCTGGCCCGGGCCGTGCTGAGCCGGCGGACGCCGCTGTTCGGGATCTGCTTCGGCAGCCAGATCCTCGGCCGGGCGCTCGGCTTCGACACGTACAAGCTCGGGTACGGGCACCGGGGGATCAACCAGCCGGTGCTGGACCGGGGTACCGGCAAGGTCGAGGTCACCTCACATAACCACGGCTTCGCCGTGCGGGCGCCCCTTGAGTCCACCGTGGACAGTCCCTTCGGGGGGGTCGAGGTGAGCCACGTGTGCCTCAACGACAACGTGGTGGAGGGGCTGCGCTGCCACGACGTACCCGCGTTCACCGTCCAGTACCACCCGGAAGCGGCAGCGGGGCCGCACGACGCCGACTACCTGTTCGACCGCTTCGTCGAGCTTGTCGAGACCAACCAGCAAGCGTCGAGACGAACCAGCAAGCCCAGCGCGGAGTTGATCGAGCGTGCCTAAGCGGACCGACCTGTCGCACATCCTGGTGATCGGCTCCGGGCCGATTGTGATCGGGCAGGCGTGCGAGTTCGATTACTCCGGTACCCAGGCCTGCCGGGTGCTGCGCGCCGAAGGGCTGCGCGTCTCCCTGGTCAACTCCAACCCGGCGACCATCATGACCGACCCGGAGTTCGCCGACGCGACGTATGTCGAGCCGATCACGCCGGAGTTCGTCGAACAGGTGATCGCCCGGGAGAAGCCGGACGCGCTGCTGCCCACGCTCGGCGGGCAGACCGCGCTGAACACCGCCGTGGCGCTGTACGACGCCGGCGTGTTGAAGAAGCACGGCGTGGAGCTGATCGGCGCGAACATCGACGCGATCCGCCGGGGCGAGGACCGCCAGCTGTTCAAGGAGATCGTCGCGAAGGCCGGTGCCCGCGCCGGCTTCGGCGGCGCGGCCGGCGGCGTCGAGTTGGTTCCCCGGTCCCGGGTGTGTCATGACCTGGACGAGGTTTTGTCCACAGTGGACGAACTCGGCCTGCCGGTGGTGATCCGGCCGTCGTTCACCATGGGCGGCCTCGGGTCCGGGCTGGCGCACACCCGCGAGGAACTGGCCCGGCTCGCCGGCGCCGGGCTGGCCGCGTCTCCGGTGCACGAGGTGCTCATCGAGGAGAGCGTGCTCGGCTGGAAGGAGTACGAGCTGGAGCTGATGCGCGACCGGCACGACAACGTGGTGGTCGTCTGCTCCATCGAGAACATCGACCCGATGGGCGTACACACCGGGGACTCGGTGACCGTGGCGCCGGCCATGACGCTCACCGACGTGGAGTACCAGCGCCTGCGCGACCTGGGCATCGCGGTGCTGCGCGAGGTCGGGGTGGACACCGGCGGCTGCAACATCCAGTTCGCCGTCAACCCGGTCGACGGCCGCTTGGTGGTCATCGAGATGAACCCGCGGGTGTCCCGCTCGTCCGCGCTGGCCTCCAAGGCGACCGGCTTCCCGATCGCGAAGATCGCCGCGAAGCTGGCCATCGGCTACACCCTCGACGAGATCCCCAACGACATCACCCTGAAGACGCCGGCCGCATTCGAGCCGACCCTGGACTACGTGGTGGTGAAGATCCCGCGCTTCGCCTTCGAGAAGTTCCCCGGGGCGGATGCCGAGCTGACCACGACGATGAAGTCGGTCGGCGAGGCGATGAGCCTGGGCCGCAACTTCACCGAGGCGCTGAGCAAGGCGATGCGGTCGATGGAAACCAGGGCCGCCGGCTTCTGGACGGTGCCGGACCCGGCCGGCGACCCGCTGGAAGCGCTGCGCAAACCCCACGACGGCCGGCTCTACACGGTCGAACTGGCGCTGCGGCAGGGCGCGACGATCGAGCAGGTCCACCAGGCCAGCGGGATCGATCCGTGGTTCATCGACCAGATCGCCGCGCTGGTCGACCTGCGCGCCTCGGTGGAGGCCGCGCCGGTGGTCGACGAGGCGCTGCTGCGCCGGGCCAAGCGGGCCGGGCTGTCCGACCGCCAGCTCGCCGCGCTGCGTCCCGAGCTGGCCGGCGAGGCGGGGGTACGCACGCTGCGGCACCGGCTCGGGGTGCGGCCCGTCTACAAGACGGTGGACACCTGTGCCGCCGAGTTCGGCGCGCAGACGCCATACCACTACTCGTCCTACGACGAGGAGACCGAGGTCGCCCCGTCCGGGCGGCCCAAGGTGCTGATCCTCGGCTCCGGCCCGAACCGGATCGGGCAGGGCATCGAGTTCGACTACTCGTGCGTACACGCGGTGCAGGCGCTGCGAAGCGCTCCGGTCGGCGCGGCCGCTGCCGGCGCCGAAGGCGCCGGCTACGAAACCGTGATGGTCAACTGCAACCCGGAGACCGTCTCCACCGACTACGACACCGCCGACCGGCTCTACTTCGAGCCGCTGACCTTCGAGGACGTGCTGGAGGTCTGGCACGCCGAGGACTCCTCGGGCAAGGCGGCCGGCGGTCCGGGCGTGGTCGGGATGGTCGTGCAGCTGGGCGGGCAGACCCCGCTCGGGCTGGCCCAGCGGCTCAAGGACGCCGGGGTACCCATCGTCGGTACCCCACCCGAGTCCATCCATCTCGCCGAGGACCGGGGTGCCTTCGGGGCCCTGCTGGACCGGGCCGGGCTACGCGCACCCGCGTACGGCACGGCGACCTCGTACGAGCAGGCCAAGGCGATCGCCGACAACATCGGGTACCCGGTCCTGGTCCGGCCGAGCTACGTGCTCGGCGGCCGGGGCATGGAGATCGTGTACGACGACGACACGCTGCGCGCCTACATCGGCCGGGCCACCGACATCTCGCCCGCGCATCCGGTACTGGTGGACCGGTTCCTCGACGACGCCATCGAGGTCGACGTCGACGCCCTCTGCGACGCGACCGGGGAGGTCTACCTCGGTGGGGTGATGGAGCACATCGAGGAGGCCGGCATCCACTCCGGCGACTCGGCCTGCGCCCTGCCGCCGATCACCCTGGGTGCCACGCACGTCGCGGCGGTCCGCCGCTACACCGAGGCGATCGCCCGCGGGATCGGGGTACGCGGCCTGCTCAACGTGCAGTACGCGGTCAAGGACGACACCCTGTACGTCCTGGAGGCCAACCCCCGGGCGTCCCGGACCGTCCCGTTCGTCTCCAAGGCGACCGCGGTACCCCTGGCCAAGGCGGCTGCCCGGATCATGCTCGGCGCCACCATCGCCGAGCTGCGCGCCGAGGGCATCCTGGTGCCCGAGGGCGACGGCGGGGTGCTCCCGCCGGACGCGCCGGTCGCCGTCAAGGAGGCGGTGCTGCCGTTCAAGCGCTTCCGTACCCCCGCCGGCAAGGGCGTGGACAACCTGCTCGGCCCGGAGATGAAGTCCACCGGCGAGGTGATGGGGATCGACCGGAGCTTCGGGCACGCATTCGCCAAGTCGCAGTCCGCCGCGTACGGCTCCCTGCCGACCAGCGGCAAGATCTTCGTGACTGTGGCCAACCGGGACAAGCGCGGCATGATCTTCCCGGTCAAGCGCCTGGCCGACCTGGGCTTCGAGATCGTCGCCACCGCCGGTACCGCGGATGTGCTGCGCCGGCACGGCATCGACTGCGAGATCGTGCCCAAGCACTTCGAGAACGTGGCCGGGATCCGGCACGCGGTCACGATGATCGAGACCGGCGAGGTGGTACTGGTGATCAACACGCCGCACGGCTCCGGCGCGCGGCTGGACGGCTACGAGATCCGCAGCGCCGCCGTCGCCTTCGACATCCCGTGCATCACCACGGTCCCGGGCGCCTCGGCAGCGGTGATGGGCATCGAGGCGCTGATCCGCGGTGAGATGTCGGTACGCCCCCTCCAGGAGCTGCACGCCGCGCTCCGGCGGGCGGCCGGCCGGTGATGTACCAGCGGCTGGCGCTGCCGGTCCTGTTCAGGCTCGGCGGTGGCGACCCGGAGGCGGCGCACGAGTGGACGCTGCGCCGCCTGGCCGCGCTGTCGCGCCGCCCGCTCGCGCTGGCCGCGTTGCGCCGCCGCTTCGCGGTCGCCGCGCCGCGCACCGTGTTCGGCGTGCGCTTCGCCAACCCGGTCGGGGTGGCCGCGGGCCTGGACAAGGACGGCCGCGCGCTGCCGGCCTGGCCCGCGTTGGGCTTCGGCTTCGTTGAGGTGGGTACGGTGACCCGCCACCCCCAGCCCGGCAACCCGAAGCCCCGGCTGTTCCGGGCGCCGGCCAGCGGTGCGCTGATCAACCGGATGGGCTTCAACAACGCCGGAGCGCTCGCGCTGGCCCAGCGGCTGGACGCGCTGGGGAAGCTGCCCGTGCCACTGGGCATCTCGCTCGGCAAGTCGAAGGTGACCCCGCTGGCCGAGGCGGTCGGGGACTACCTGTTCTCGCTGCGCGCCCTGCGCCGGTACGCCGACTATGTCGCCGTCAACGTCAGCTCCCCCAACACGCCCGGCCTGCGCGCGCTCCAGGACCGTACGGCACTGGACGAGCTGCTGGCCGCGCTGCGCATCGAGGCGGGGCAGACGCCGGTACTCGTGAAGGTGGCCCCGGACCTGACCGACCAGGCGCTGGGCGAGCTGCTCGAGGTGTGTACCGCCCGCGGCGTTGCCGGGCTCATCGCCACCAACACCACCCTGTCCCGCGACGGCCTGGCCGGGCCGGACGCCGGCCTGGCCGGGGAGGCCGGTGGGCTGTCCGGGCGGCCGCTGACCGAGCGGGCCCGGGAGGTGGTCACCTTCATCGCCAAGCACACCGAACTGCCGGTCGTCGGGGTCGGCGGGATCCGCACGCCCGATGACGCGCTGCGCCTGTTCGACGCGGGGGCCAGCCTGGTCCAGCTCTACACCGGCCTGGTCTACGCCGGCCCGGGACTCGTCCGGGCGATCAACCGGCGGCTGGCATGACCGAGCTGGCTGGCGCTCGCTGCGCTCGCGCGGGTCATGCGCCCTCGGGCCGCCCTGTAGCCGACCGTCCGACTCAGTCGCTACGCTCCTTCGCTCCCGGCCGGCTGCGGGCGGCGGTCGCATGACTGAGCTGGCTGGCGCTCGCTGCGCTCGCGCGGGTTATGCGCCCGTGCGCCGCCCTGTAGCCGACCGTCCGACTCAGTCGCTGCGCTCCTTCGCTCCCGGCCGGCTGCGGGCGGCGGTCGCATGACTGAATCAGCTGGCGCTCGCTGCGCCCACGGCGGGCGCATGACACTCCCTGTGTCAACCTCAGACAGCAATCAATTCGGTTTGTCCGGATTGGTGGAGCCGTACGGCGTTGCCGTGCCGGCCGGGATTGTATGGAGTGCGGTCGATCCAGCATCGCCAGATGACGCGGATC
>WNGE01001569.1_pt1 | contig 55941 bp, 65 predicted proteins | sample 5400651 | NCBI WGS metagenome assembly WNGE01 (sample SAMN13153370, study PRJNA577476) | soil metagenome | isolation source: 60 cm soil or saprolite under grassland replicate 2 | place: USA:California | collected 2016-06-15 | reverse complement strand
TAGCCGCCCGCCCCGTAGGAGGCGCCGAGGATCACCGTCAGGTGCGGGACCGTGGAGTTGGCCACCGCGTTGATCATCTTGGCGCCGTCCTTGATGATCCCGCGCTGCTCGTAGTCCTTGCCCACCATGTAGCCGGTGGTGTTCTGCAAGAAGACCAGCGGCAGGTCCGCCTTGTTGGCGAGCTGGATGAAGTGCGCCGCCTTGTTGGACTCCTCGCTGAACAGCACCCCCTGCGCGTTGGCGAGCACCCCCACAGGGAAGCCGTGGACGGATGCCCAACCGGTCACCAGGTTGGCGCCGTACAGCGGCTTGAACTCGTCGAAGCGGGAGCCGTCCACCACCCGGGCGAGGATCTCGCGCACGTCGGCCGGCTGCCTCAGGTCGACGGGCGCAAGGCCCAGCAGCTCCTCGGGGTCGTAGCGCGGCTCGTCGGCGGGCGCGGTTGGCCCCGGGCCGAGCTTGCGCCAGTTGAGGTCGCCGACCACCTGGCGGCCGAGACGGATGCAGTCCGCCTCGTCCTCGGCGAGCAGGTCGGCGAGCCCGGAGGTGCGGGCGTGCATCTCGGCGCCGCCCAGCTCCTCCTCGTCGGCGTCCTCGCCGGTGGCCATCTTGACCAGGGGCGGGCCGCCGAGGAAGACCTTGGCGCGGCCCTTGACCATCACCGTGTGGTCCGACGTGCCGGGAATGTAGGCGCCGCCAGCGGTGGAGTTGCCGAACACCAGCGCCACGGTGGGGACGCCGGCGCGAGACAGGCGGGTGAGGTTGCGGAACACCGCGCCGCCGGGAATGAAGATCTGCGACTGGGTGGGCAGGTCGGCGCCGCCCGACTCGATCAGCTGCACCAGCGGCAGCCGGTTGCGCTGGGCGATCTCCATCGCCCGCAGGCCCTTGCGCAGCCCGAACGGGTTGGTGGCGCCGCCCCGCACGGTCGGGTCGCTGGCGGTGACCACGCACTCGACGCCGCTGACCACCCCGACGCCGTGGACGCCGCTCGCGCCGACGTGGAAGTCGCTGCCCCAGGCGGCAAGGGGCGACAGCTCGAGGAACGGGGCGTCGCGGTCGAGCAGCAGCTCGACCCGCTCGCGGGCCAGGAGCTTGCCGCGGGCGCGGTGACGGTTGACGTACTTCTCGCCGCCACCGGCGCGGGCGAGCGCGAGCTGCTCGGAGATCTCCTCGAGCAGCCGCAGGTTGGCGCTCCGGTTGGCGCGGTAGGTCGCGGACGCCCGGTCGAGCCGGCTGGCCAGCACGCTCATAGTTACCGCAAGGTAACCACGCCGCCCCGTTGCGGTCCAGCAGCGCGTGGTTACGGGTCCGTAGGCTGGAGCCTCACCGCACCCGCCTTCCCTTATTGGGTACCAAGCGGTCCCGGTCGTATGCGATACATCCTGTGTCGACACGCTGAGCAGCCGGCCAGCTTGGGGTGTCCGCGGTGCCGGGCAGTCGCAGGCGCTCGAGCTTGTCCGGACTGCAAGTTGACCCCGACCACCTGGCCGCCAGCCACATCCAGACTGACCACCGCAAGCAGTCGTCCTTCTGGCTGATAGTGGTAGACCAGCCCGAGCGTGCCGTTGACCGGCACCCCGTGCGTCACTACGCCGGCTCGCCCGGCCCACCCCCGCAGGCCGCTGCGGATCGCGCGCGCGACCCGCAGCGCCCCACTGACCGCATGCGGCGGCAACGGTACCTTGCCACCCCCGTCGGCGCGCAACACCACCTGAGGGTCCAGCACCGCAAGCAGTCCCTCCAGGTCGCCGCCCGCGCACGCGGCCAGGAACGCGGAGGCAACTCGCTGGCGCTGGGCCGCATCGGGTTCGAAGCGGGGCCGGCCCTCTTGCACGTGCCGGCGGGCGCGGCTGGCCAACTGACGCACCGCCGCGGGGCTGCGCTTCACCACCGCGGCGATCTCTGCGTACTCCAGCGCGAAGGCCTCCCGCAGTACGAACACCACCCGCTCCAGCGGGCTCAGCGTCTCCAGCACCACCAGCAGCGCGGTCGACACCGACTCGGCCAGCGCCACCTCGTCCTGGGGCTCTGGCTGGGTGAGACTCGGCTCCGGTAACCACTGGCCGACGTAGATCTCGCGTTGCGCCCGAGCCGAGCCCAAGTGGTCAAGGCACAGCCGGCTCACCACCGTGGTCAACCACGCCCCAGGATCCTCAACCCCTGGGCTGCGATACAGGCGCAAGAACGCCTCCTGCACCACCTCCTCGGCCTCGAACACGCTGCCTCGGACGCAAGCTCCAGGCCATGATCGCGATCCGCTTCCGCACGCACACGCGCGACCTGGTCGACCCGTTCGTCAACTACCTGCTTTCGTTGCCCGAGACACTCGCGCTGTTCAACATGACCGGTGACGACGACTACCTGCTGCACGTCGCCGTGGCCGACGCCGACCACCTCCGTACCTTCGTGCTCGACCGGCTGGGCACCCGACCCGAAGTCGACCACCTGCGGACGGCGGTGGTCTATCAGCACGTCCGCAAGCGGGTCATCGAACCGATCGAGGGACTCGACAACCGGGGCAAGGCGCGGCGACCCCGTCGAGATCAGCCCGCCTGAAACGGCGCGAAGTGTCGGATCGGATGCCGTCGCGTCGAAGATGGGCCGACATCGCGCGGTCATGACCAGATCTCGTCGAACAGGTACTGGTCGAAGGGGAGCAGCCAGCATTCAGCGACCTTGCCGTCGGCGATCCGGTACACCCCGACCGTCTCCCACCGCCAGATCCTGCCGTGTCGCTCAGCACACCCGCTGGCGAACTGGACCACCTGTTGGTCGTCAGCAAGGACCGCGTGCGGTTGGACGCGGAAGGTCGTCCTGGCGAGTGCGCGGCGGGTGGCGAAGTAACCGATGACCTGGTCGTGGCCGCGGTAGTCACCGGCGATCACGCCGCGGCCGGGCACGTGCCAGGTGATGTCATCGGCGAGCAGGGCACGCAGGGTCGTGGTGTCCTCGTCGCCGGCGTAGAAGCGTCGTTGGGCCTGGTGGAAGCGCTCGATCAGGCGAGCGTTCTGGTGCATGTGGCGCCTTCGGGTCATCTGGTGGGCGTGGGTCCGGGGTTACCGGTGGGTAGGAGCTCATCGTCGTCGAGTGCGCGCAGTGTGGCCGACACGTCGTGGTCGCTGTTGTAGTAGTGGAAGCCGAAGCGGATCCGGTCGCCCAGTGCGGTCGCCCGCACCCCGTGCTGGCGTAGCCGACGTGCGATCCGGTCGGCGTGGTCGGTGCGCAGGACGACGATGTGGGACGCTGGCCCGCCAGTCACCGGCCGCAGGCCGAGCGCGTGCGCATGCCTGGTGAACCGTGCGGCGAGGTCGAGGCAGTGCCGCTCGACCCGGCCGGGGTCCAGCCGGCCGAACAGCTGCAGGGCCGCGCACGCGCCGACCCAGGACAACCAGGCGGGGGAGGCGTCGCAGCGGCGGGCGTCGTCGGCCAGGTCCATCGGACCGCCGAACCAGCCGTACGGCGGACCCGTCGACTTCCAGCTCGGCGCCAGCGGCTTCAGCCCGTCGAGCCGGTCGGGCCTGGTGACCAGCCAGGCAGCGCCGCGCGGGCACAGCAGCCACTTGTAGCCGTGCACGGCGAGGTAGTCGGGCCGCACCGCGCTGGCGTCGAACCGCAACGCGCCGAGCGACTGGGTCAGGTTGACGAACAGCCGTGCTCCTACCCGATCGGTGGCAGCCCGCAAGGCCGGCAGGTCCAGCCGCTGCCCCTCCCTGCTGGTCACCTCGCTCACAGCGAGCAGCACCGTTTCCTCGTTCAAGGCCTCGATCAGGTCCTCCACCGGCGTTGCGCCATCGCGGACCGGCACCAGCACCACGTGGTGCCTGGGTTGCGCCAGCCATGGAAACAGGTTGCTGCGGAACTCGTCGGCGGCCACCACGATCCGGCCCGGTGGCAGGGATCCGGCGACCGTGGCGGCGGCCTCGGCGAGCGATCCCAGCGTCGACACGGTCGCGGGGTCGACGCCGACGAGCCGCGCGAACAGCTCGCGTGCCTGGCCGGTCGCCGCATCCCAGGCGTGCCGGTCGAACTCGCCGGACGACCACGCCGAGATGGCGTCGCGCAGGGCCTGGACCACCGGCTCGGCACCGGGCGGCGCGCCCGGGGTGTCCAGCCACACCATCGAGCGCAGCGCCGGAAACAGCGCACGGAACTGTGCCGGGTTCATCTGGTCCCGCCCCTACCTGCCTGGCACCGGCCACCTGCCTGCCGCGCCTTCGCGCCTTCGCCGTCGGCGGGTTGACGCAGGTCGGAGGAAGGTTCGATCAGGCTCCGCCTGGCGAGGAGCAGCGCCAGTGCGGTCAGCTCGATCGCGCCACCGGTCGGGGCAACCGCGGCGCTACCACCTGCGTGCAGGGCAAGCCCCCCGATGACGCCCCCCAGGGCGGTCGGCGTGAACAGGGCCGCGCCACAGGCGGCCAGCACGCGCGCCAGGAGCAGCACGCCGTAGGTGGGAGCCGCTGCTGCGAGCACGTTGGTGGCGGCGAACATCGTCAGCGTCCCGGTCAGCAGGGATCGGCGCGGCAGGCCGGCCGGTGAGGATGGCGAGCAGCGGCGATCCCACCGCGTAGGTGATCGCGAAGACCGAAACGAGCTGGCCTGCCGCTGGCAACGACACGCGCAGGTCCGCCTGGATACCGGGGATCAGCCCAGCGACGAGGAGCACGTCCGTTCCTACGGCGAAGGCGCCGAGAGACAGTGGGGCCAGGCGCCGGAGGGGCATCGCTGGAGGTTCTCTGGAGGGTACGCGTGCCCCACTGCCTCGCCGTTGTTGGCCTTCATGTCGTAGACAGACGAAATCCCCATTACAGGTGTGACATGGCGGCCACTCGCCGGCCGGGTCGTCCCGCGCCGCCGTCGGCACCCCTTTAGGAACCTCAGGCCCCGGTCGCGCATGTCACAGAGTGGCCACCTTCTCCGTCTGTCTGTTGGAGAGTCGGGCCACCATTCGCGGAGGTGAGCCCGCCCGCTCCCGGGACGGAGGCGGGCCGGCGCGTGCGGGCCGTTGCCATGGTCGGAGGTGGCGGATGAGCACGCGCTGGTCACGCTGGGGCGCCACGAGCGGCGTGATCGTCTGCCTGCTCTGGGCGCCGATCAGCCTGATCGTGCCACAGTTGCCAGACCTCGGCTCCCCCGCACGGATCGAGCGCTTCTACCGCAGCCACCAAGACCTGCTGAAGGCGGTGATCCTCCTTGCCAGCTGCGGGTTCTTCTTCCTCCTGTGCTTTCTCGGCGCGCTGGTCGAACGGCTTCGGCGCGCTGAGGGGGCAGGCCCGTTGACCTGGATCGCCTTCGGGAGTGGGCTGATGTTCATGACCTCGCCTGGGTCCTGTGGATCCTGCTGGTGAGCCTGTGGTGGATGCGGCAGGCCCACCCGCAGCGGGGCGTCCCCTCCCGGCCGCCCCCGAGCCCGCCATCGACGGTCCCCGTCCGCGGCCCGAAGTCTAGATGCGCGCCGTGGACACGCAGGCTCGCTGATGGAAGATGCGTGGAGACGGGGGAGGTGAGCCGCCCGTGGCGCCGGTCGCGGTGATCGGGCTCGGCGGGATGGGCAGCCGGATCGCCGGTCGGCTGCTCGAGGCGGGATTCGAGGTGATCGTTTGGAACCGATCGCCAGACAAGGCGCTACCGCTGGTCGAGCGCGGTGCGGTCGCAGTTGAGACGCCGGCCGAGGCCGCGGCGCGAGTCGAGGCGCTGATCACGATGGTCGCCGACCCCGCGGCATTGCGGGCGGTGACCGAGACGGACGACGGCGTCGCCGCTGGCGCGAGCGCACGGCTGAGCGTGATCGAGATGTCCACCGTCGGTCCCGCGGCGGTCCTCGAGCTGGCAGCGGCGCTTCCGGAGGGAACTGGACTGCTCGACGCTCCGGTGCTGGGAAGCCTCGCCCCGGCGGAGGCAGGCTCGCTCGACATCCTCGTCGGCGGTCAGACGGAGCTGGTGGAGCGTTGGATGGAGCTCCTCTCGGCACTCGGCTCGCCCATCCATGTCGGGCCGCTCGGCAGCGGCCAGGCGGCGAAGCTGGTCGCGAACGCGACGGTCTTCGGCACGCTCGCGATGCTCGGCGAGGCGCTGGCGCTCGCTCGCGGCCTGGCGCTTTCCACCGACGCGACGTATCGAGTGCTTGCGGCGACGCCGCTCGCGGCCCAGGCCGAGCGGCGTCGGCGGGTGGTCGAAGCGGGCGATTACCCGCCTCGCTTCCCCCTCACGCTCGCCTGCAAGGACGCCGACCTGATCCGCGAGGCGGCGGCGGACTCACGACTCACGCTCCCCCTGGCCGAGGCAGCGCGCAGCTGGCTGCTGAAAGCCACGGCGGCCGGGTCGGGCGACCGCGACTACACGGCCGTGCTAGCGACGATCCTGGCCAACAGCGGCTACCATCAACGACAACCGGCGACGGCAACCGAATCGGATCCCCGCCGAGCTTCGCATACGACGGGCTGATCGTCGACCTCGACGGCGTCGTCTCGCTCGGCGGACATCCCATTGACGGCGCGGCTGCGGCGATCGAGAGCCTGCGCGCGCGCGGGGCATCCAGGCGCTGTTCCTGACCAACGACCCGCAGAGCTCGCGAAGCGAGCGCCACCCCCTTGCTGCGATCGGCATCCCTGCGACCGAGGCCCACGTGCTCACCTCGACCGCTGCGACAGCCCGCTTCCTCGCGTCGCGACAGCGCCTGACTGGGGCTGAGCTGTTTGCCATCGGGTCGCCCACGCTGTACAGCGAGCTCGTGCAGGTGGGCTTCACGCTCCTGTCCGCAACCGACGCGCCCCGCGAGGGGCCGTGGCCGGCGACCGGAGCGATCCTTGCTGCGGTCGAGACGGCGACTGGCGTCACCGCCACCGTCGTCGGCAAGCCGGAGCCGATCGTGTTCGAGATCGCGCGCGGGGCGCTCGCCGGCTGCAAACAGATCGCTGTCATCGGCGATCACCTCACCGCCGATGTCGCGGGCGCGAAGCGCGCCGGCCTCGACGCGATCCTCGTGCTCACCGGAACCACCCATGAAGAGGACGTCGCGCAAGCGGACGTCCAGCCCGATCTCGTCCTCCCGAGCCTCGCGGCACTCGCGGCTCCGTCGTTCGGGACCTGAGCGACCCCTATTGATGCTGCTGACCACCGCCGTCGTCGTCTGGACCTCCCGCCTCGCCCGGCTGGCCCAACCACTATCAGCAAGCTGAATTCGCCAGCAGGGTCGATCGACGAGGTTCGAGCTACCAACGCGGTCGCTGAAGGCCCCCTGCGCAGGTGCGGTTTCCGTACGGTCGGAGGGCCGTGACCCCCGAGGACTCCTCGTCGAAGCTGACCGAGAGAAGGACGATGGCGACCACGGCGGCCACGAGAACCGCGCCAGCCGCCAGCATGGCTGCGCCGCGCCCCGCCGTCACGCCGCCGGCCATCATCACCACAGCCTCGAGCAGTTCCAGCCCAACCGCCTCACGCACGGCGGAGCGCCCAGTTACCGTCCTGCGCATGCCGATCACCTCCGCATCCCACGCGATCTACGTGATCCACTCAGACGTTTCATGGACCCATGACAGCAGCCCGCTCGAGGCCCGAGTATCCCGGTCGGCTGCTGCGCGAGGACGCGGGCCTGGTGCTCGTCTGGGGAGCGTCAAGCACGATGGAACTGTTGGTGGTGCGCCACGCCCAGTCCACCTGGAATGCCCAGCACCGCTGGGCCGGTCAGCGCGATCCTGGGCTGTCCGTCCACGGCCGCACCGAGGCCGCCGCGCTCGCCGTCCGACTGGCGGCCCTGCGCCCACCGTTTGCCGCGGCGGCCGCCTCGGACCTTCGTCGGGCACGCCAGACCGCCGGCATCGTTGCGCAGACCCTGCGGCTACCGCTGCCAGCCGTGGTGCCGGGCCTGCGGGAGCGCCGTGCAGGCCAGTGGACCGGGCTCACCTCCCAGCAGATCCAGGCGCGGTTCCCCGGCCAGCTGGACAGGTGGCGACGCGGCGAGGTCGTAAACCCGCCCGGCAGCGAGCCGTGGAACGGGTTCACCGACCGGGTGGTGGTCGCGCTTGGCGAGCTTGCCGCAGGGAGTCTCGGCGCCCGGGTCGTGGTGGTGGCGCACCAGGGGGTGCTGCGCGCGCTCGCGCACCACTTCGGCAGGCCCCCTTGCCCTGCAGCCAACCATGGCGGGGTGTGGCTGCACGCTCCCCACGGGGCACTTGGCTGGCTAGCGCGCTGGTAACTAGGGCGCCGCGTGGTCGAACCGTGGTGCATGTCACAGGCGCTATCCCCTGATCGTCCTCTCGTTTGGTGGCAGCGCCAGGAGGTGGCACGGCAGGCGCTGGTCTCCGGCGGTCCTCCACGCGTGCGGGTGGACCCGATCCTCCAACCAGACAAGTGAGGTGCACGATGCGGATGGACGTTGAATTGGCGATCGCCGGGCTGGGCTGCCTCGTCCTGGCGTTCGGCCACGCGACGATCGGCCTGCGCTGGGTCCTCCCCAACCTCGCCAAGGGGCGCCTGCCGGGCACACCGTTCGGCCCGCCCTCGATGACCCTCGCCATGGTGCGCTTTACCTGGCACGTCGTCACCGTCCTGCTGGTGGGCTTCGGCATCCTGTTCATGGCGCTCGCCTGGGCGCCGGCTGCCGATCCGAAGACCCTACTGCTGCGCTGGTTCGCCGCGTTGTGGCTTGCCATTACGGCGCTGGCCTGCTGGAACGCTCGCCGCCGTCCGAGCAGCCTCCTGCGGTTTCCGGTGCCGCTGGTCTTCGTGGTTATCGCGGTGATGTGCTGGATAGCATCCACGTAGCCCAGAGCTTCTCGGTCGATGCCACCTTGACCTCGCCGGAGCGGGTCTTGGGCGTCATCGCTGCACCTCCTTCGGCGTGCGGCATTCGGGACGAGGTGCCACGCCCGCACCTGCGCCGGCTCAGGCCGGCCACACGGCTTGGTAGTGCCGCCGCCACCGCTGGCGGACCTCCTGCTCCGCGAGGCCGAGGTCGTAGATGGGTGAGACCAGCGGCGCGGCGTGCCGGACCGCCACGATGACCACGGCGCGGATGCGACGGTGGGCGTCGGTGACGCCATCCTGGGCGAAGAAGCGGATCGCCTGTTGGAACACCGGCCCGTCGGCGACGACGGTCCCTTCGCCCTTGAACCGGTAGCCGGTCCTGGAGATGGGGTCGACGACGTTGATCTCGACCGCCGGGTTGTGGCGCAGGTTGCGGATGGTCCTCGGCGAGCGCAGGTCGGCGAAGACCAGGTGGCGGTCGTCCCAGACCGCGACGGTGCCCTTGGGCGAGAGGTTGGGCGTCGCGTCCGGGCAGACCGTGGCGACGTAGCCGAGGCGCTGCTCGGCGACCACCCGGCGCATGTCGTCGGTGAGGGTCGGACCAGCTGCGGTTGGCATCTGGGCTCCTTTCTCGCTTCTATTGAGTTTTCAGAGTTGAAGTGACGCCGGTTGATGCGCGAAGCCGCAGGTCGGGCCCTGGACGGCACTGTCACCCTGATACGGAAGACTCAATAAGACGAGACAGCCCACCGCGCTGTGACACGCCAGCTCGGGAAGAACGGCAGCTACAGATGGCCAATCAGCCCCGGGTCAACTGGCCTTCAGGGCGCCCCTGGGGGCCCTGATCGCCACCGGCCGGTCGTACTGGGAGAGCTCGACGCGGCCGCCCGGCAGCTCCAGGCGCAGCGGGTAGGGCTTGCCGGTCGCCGCCACGTCGCACAGGCCCGCGGTGGAGCGCAGCCGCACGGCCGGCTGGCCGGCGACCGTGGCGGTGCTCGTGCTGTTGAACGCGCCCGCGGCCCGCAGCAGGCCGAGGAACGCGTCGGCGAAGCCGCCGATGGTGAAGTAGCTGGCGAACGGGGTGACCTTGCCGGCCTTGGCCGGGTCCAACAGCACCCAGTGGTCGCCGAACGCCGCGGCCAGCGCGGCGCCGCCCTGCCGCGCCCAGAACCCGCGGCCGCGCAGGTAGACCGAGCCGTCGGTGGCGACGATGTCGACCCGGACCCCGCCCGGCTGGGTGACCCACCCCTGCGCGCCGTTCGCGGTGAGGGTCAGGTCCAGCGGCCCCGCACCCTTGGCGGCGACGCCCTGGACCCGCGCGCGGACCGAGCGGGCCGAGCGGAAGGCGCCGTCGGCGGCACGGGCGATCTCCGCCGGCGACCGCGCCGTGATGCCGCCCGCGGTGGTGGCGCTGCCTGCCGGGGCGGCGGTGGTGGCCGGACCGCCGCCGCCGGTGGGACGCTGGTCGCCGCGGCAGGCGGCCAGCAACAGGGTGGTGGCCAGCACGGCGGCGGCGGCGAGGCCGCGAGTGGTCGAGTGCACGTCGGCTCCTTGTAGGAGGTCGTAGGGGTCGGCAGGTGGTCCGCGGTCGCGCGGGCCGCCGGGACCATGGGCCGCCCGGCGCCAAGCCACGGGACTGTGCACCGCGGCCAATTTGGTCCGGCGGCCAGGGGGTGTCACGTCCCCTGTTACCGGGACAAAGGAGGGTGCGAGGCTTCCCGGACCAACCGGTCGCCCAGCAGAGCGAGCCGGTGGCGATCCCAAGCGCGGCGGCGAAGGCATGACCCGGCCCGCCGCGCAACGCCCAGCGGAGCGTGAGGGCGAAGTCGCTGCCGGGAAGCACGGTCAGGACCGCCGCAAGGACCGCGAAGGCCAGGACTGAGTTCGTGGTAACGGCGCCAACCATAGCCCCTCCGGCATCGGTCGACGGGCCGACCCGTCAAGCCTTCGTCGCGGCAGGTACGTCGACCGGGGCGGGATGCGACGCGCGGCTAATGCCCGCCACGAGGATCAGGTTGCCGCCGACGCCGCAGCGCGGCGGTCGCCGCCGCGCCAAGCGCGAGCGCGCCGGCGATCTCGACCGACACTGCGACCCACGAAAGCGCGTCGACCCCGCTGCCCGGGAACGCGTCGCTGAGCGAGCTCCAGCGCGGCAGCAGGTGCGACGCCGCGACGCTGACAGCGGAGTAGAACCCCACCACGACCGCGACCTTGGCGGCGAGGCGGTGTCGCGCGAGCACCGCGGCGATGGTGATCACGCCGGCGACGGTGAGGACCGTGCCGCCCCACAGCACCTCCGGGGTGAGCACGCCGACACCGCGCCGCAGGTGGTCGGCGGTGTGCAGCGCAAGACCGCCGGCGAAGACGATCGCGGCGAACCGCAGGCGCCCGTCGACTGGAGAGGGGTCTGGCGAGCCCGACCGCTCGGGCCGCGCGGCCGCCTGTTGTGCCATCGCGTGCACCCCACCTGGTCTGACAGGCGGGCTTGGGAGGCCCCCATCCCTGCCTGCCCTCTAGATCCTGTACGTCAGCGCCCCACCCCTGCCGTGGAGGCGTCTTCATCAGTAAGGACGATCAGCGGACAGCGCCTGTGACATCGCGCCAATCCGCCCCCGGCGACGGCGAGCCGGGGAAGCGTCTTGGCCCATCGGAGTGCTCGCGTGATGCCGCTGACGTCGATGGCGATGATGCGGCGCAGCAGCGGCCGGAGTGCCCGCAGCGCGGTCGGGTGCCGATAGGGCAGGCCCTCGAGGTGGGCGTAGCGCGTCTGCCTGCCCACGCCGACCGCGGCCGGGTCGCGCCGGCCGACCGCGACTTCCATGGCTGGGCGTCGGCGTCCCATGGCGGGCAGACCGCCCGGACGGCCGCGAACCTCATGGGCGTGGTCACCTTCGACGCCGACCCCGGCCGGCTGTCGGCCGCGTGCGTGTGGGAACGGATGGCGCGGGTCTTCACCGCCACGCCGCCCCCGGCCCGCTACGTGCTCGGCGGCTGGGGGCCATGCTCGGCCGGATGGAGGCGTACGCCCGGCAGCTCCACGTGGAGATCGAGCTGGGCGCTCGGGTTGACCGCCTGCCTGAGCCGCCGGTGATCGTCGCGACCTCGCTCGAGGCGGCCCGGCAGCTGCTCGGTGACCACACGCTGCGCTGGCAGAGCGGCCGAGCCGTCCTGCTCGACGTTGGGCTGCGCCGTCAGCGCGGCGACCCGTTCATCGTCGCCGACCTCGACGAGGCCGGCTGGGTCGAGCGCTACTCCCTGCCCGATCCGAGCGTGGCGCCGCCGGGGCACGAGCTGCTGCAGGCGCAGATGCCGCTGCGCGACGGCGAGCGTGGCGTCGACGGCCTGCGACGCTTGGAGGGCCTGCTCGACCTCGGCTTCCCCCGCTGGCGGGAGCGCCTGGCCTGGCGCCGGCACGCCACCGCGAGCAACCGTACGGGCGCGCTGGACCTGCCCGGCCAGACCTGGCAGGACCGCCCGCGCGTCGACCGTGGTGGCGGGGTGTTCCTGGCCGGCGACATGGTCGCCGCGCCAGGACTGCTCGGCGAGGTCTCGTGCGCCAGCGCCGTGGCAGCCGCCCGTGGCGCGCTCCGAGCCATCAGCGACCCGTCGCGCGGTGCTCGCCAAGGACGCAGGCGCACACCTGCGTGACGAGGTCGTCGACGTCGGTGGGCGGCGGTTCGCCGGCCAGAAGGTGCCGGCGTGTCGCCGCATAGGGCACGTCCACCAGCGCGAAGGTCACCCGCTGCAGGGCCTGCTCGGTCGTGCGCCCGAAGCGGCGCCGAGTGTAGGCCCTCAGTGCCTGCTCGACGCCAACGTTGAGGTTGGCGAGTTCGTCCCCTCCATGAAGCCGGCCTGGGCGCGGTGGATGGTGCGGATCCACAGGCGCGCCAGCAGCAGCTCCCGGGAGGCGAACCGGTGGTAGATCGAGCCGCTTGGGGCCCCGAGGTCCTCAGCGATGGTGTGGACGGTGGCCAGCCGCGGGCCGCCCCGCGCGATCAGCCTGGCCGCCGCGTCGAGGATGTCGCTGCTGGTGAACTTGGCCGGCCGACCCATCGCGCGATCCTCCCCGGCCAGCAGCCTACCGAGTGCGCCAGGCACGGGGCACATCCCTGGCCGGCAGGACGCCGGGACCGGCGACCCGGCACTCGACCACGCCGACGCGGTCGTGTTCGGCTGCCCCACCTACATGGGCGGGCCCTCGGCGGTCTTCAAGGCCTTCGCCGAGGCCAGCCTGCAAGCCTGGCTGGACAACCTGCGCTGGCGCGACAAGGTCGCCGCCGGGTTCACCCACTCCCAGGCGATGAGCGGCGACAAGCTCAACACCCTGCAGTACTTCACCATCCTGGCCGCCCAGCACGGCATGCACTGGGTCAACCTCGACCTGTACCCCGGCTGGTGCAGCCAGGACAGCTCGATCAAGGACCACAACCGGCTGGGCGCCTGGCTGGGCGTCATGAGCCAGTCCAACCGCGAGGTGGAGGACGCCAGCCTCAACGAAGGGGACCTCCGCACCGCCAGCTACCTCGGCCGGCGCGTGGCCACGGTGACCTGGCAGCTGGCCAGAGGACGGGTGGCCACCCGAACGACCAACGCCGTCAGCGACACGAGCATGGTTTCATGAGGGTCGCGGCGGCCGGCCGCGACGGTGGCCAAGGAACGCGCGGGCAGGCGCTGGCGTCGGGATGTGCTCGCGGGGTTCACTGGCCCGGCGTCGGCTGGCGGGGCAGCCGCAGTCCAGCGGCGAGCGCGACGGCGGCGACGACCACGCTCACGCCGGCATGTCCTGGCGGTATGACCCCGTCGGAACACCCCTGCTCGACGGTGGTCGCTCCGCCGGGCCCCCGACCAGGCGGCTCGATCCGCTGCTCGGTCCCACCGGAGCACCGTTGGACGCGGGTGGTGCGGACGCCGCCGTCGGCGGTCAGCGACCAGGAGTAGCTTGCCTGCGGCGGCCAGAGCAGCACGGCGAAGGCGGCCACACCGGCGAGCACCACGCTGGCAATCAGCCCGAACCGCGCCGGGCCGCGCCCAGCGCGCGCCGCCGAGCGCGCAGAGCCGCCGAGGTACAGTACAGCCGGCAGCAGCAGCGCCAGCGCAACGACCGAAACGGCGATGACCGACAGCACAAGGCTCAACAAGCCTGCGGCGAGCAGGGCAGCCGGGCGGCCACGGAGGGCGAGCAGCCCGAGGAGGGCAGGCAGCGCGAACACCAGTGCCATGGCCACCGAGCCGGACCAGTCGACCGGGCGCAGCGCTGCCTCGGTACCCGCCACGCGCAGCGCGCCCAGGTAGAGGGCGATCGCCAGGTGCACGGTGACTACGCAGAGCACCTGCCGCCGCGTGCCCTGCTGGACCTGGTACGGCCGAACCATGCTTGCCTGCCTTCGGGACGAGGTGGTCAAGGGCACCGTTGAAGCGTCGTCGATGGTGGCGCCGGGGCTGAGCCAGAACTGGCGCCGCGCCGGCCGCGGCCGCCGCAGCAGCGTCGAGAACGCCGGCCAGCCCGCATCGTCCATGTCGTTTCGTTCTCCCTGAATGGTCAAGCTTCCAGGTGCAGCACGAAGCTCACCCGGTCATGGCCGGGGCCGTCGTGGTCGCGCACGACGGGCACGCCGTCGACCACAGCGTCGCCCGCCTCGACACCGAAGCCCAGGGCGCGATGGAACGCGATCGAGCCCCGGTTGGCCGGCGAGGTGATGCAACGCACCCGAGTGCGGCCCAGTCCTTGGACCAGCGCGAAGAAGCGACGGTACAGGGCAGCTCCCACACCGCGACCACGCAGGCCTGGCGCCACCCCCACGAAGTGGACGTAGGCCTCCTGGAGCTGGCTCTGCGACAGGAACCCGATGAGGAAGCCCACCAGCTCGCCGTCGCGCTCCAACAGCATGCTCGTGCCGGCGAAGTGCTCGAAGAACAGCCTGGGCATCGCCGCCGCCCGCCACGCGGCGCCTACCGCGCCGCCGACACCACCCCACCACGGGTCCATCACCTCGAGCACACGCCGGTGGTCTTCGACCGTCGGCTGGCGGAGGACCAGACCGTCGAGAGCGCCGCTCGGCGATCGGGTTCCATCGGCAGCAGAGGGTTGCACGTGCCATCAGCCTCGGCGCTCGAGCACGACCACCGGGAGGGCCCGCGTGGTCCTCATGGCGTACCTGCCATAGCCGGCATGGGCTTCGACCAGCAGCGGCCACAGGCGGTCCCGCTCCGCGCCGCTGGCCTCGACCGCGGTAACCACGACCCGCTCCCTGCCAAGCTGCGCCGTGGCCCGGGGCTCGGCGCGCAGGTTCAGCCACCAGGCCGGGGCGTTGTCGCTTCCGCCGTTGGCGGCCACGACCACCAGCCGCTCACCGTCGCGGCAGTACATCAGCGGCACCGTCCATGGCCGGCCCGATCTGCGGCCGATAGTGGTCAGCAGCAGCGGCATACCGCTCTTGCGCCCGCCGATCGCACCCCCGCTACGGCGATACAGCCACACCGCCAGCCGTGTCGCCGCCCGTACGACCGCCTTAGGCAACGCCTTTTGTCGTGCCGTCATCGCCGGTGCCGCTCCTCCCGACCCCGCTTGCGTGGTCGTCCACGAAGACTGCGATCAGCCTCGCGCACGGCGCGGGGTCGTCCAGCCACGGCTCGTGCCCACCTGGAACCAACTCGAAGCGCGCCGTGGGGATGCACGACGTCTTCCGCCTTGCTTTCGCAAGAGGCTGATAGCGGTCATCACGGTCCCCCCAGATGACGAGCACCGGCCGCTGGATCCGCGCCAGCTCCTCGTCGTGGAGGAGATAGCGTGGCGGGCTGGCCGCGACGCCGCGGAATTGCTCCCGCAGGTAGGTGGAGACCGTCCTGGCAAGGTCGCGCCGCCGCGTTCCGAGGTACGTGGCCCGGATCAGCTCGGGCGGTGCCGCGTCGATCGCGTGACGGCCGAGCGACCTCGCCAGGAGCCGCCGGTAGACGGCATCCGGGCTCGGCATGGCCAGCACGAGCGGGCCGATCGCGCGCTTCGAGAGCATCCGGAACATCAGATCCGGGGAGGCGCCGAAGGCGACCGACGGGGTGCCGAGACAGACCACCGAGCGCACGCGCTGCGGCGCGTCCAGCGCAAGCCAGAGCCCCATCATCCCGCCGTAGGAGTGCCCAACGACGTGCGCGGCGTCGAGCCCGAGCGCGTCGAGGCAGCCGGCGAGCATGCGCACGTGCCAGCGGCGAAGGTCGACACCGGTGAAGTCGGCGCCGTCCGAGCCACCGTGCCCGGGCATGTCGATCGCAATGCAGCGTCGCGCGCCGAGCCGTGCGACCACCGGGGCCCAATGGGCGCTGGCCAGGCAGATGCCGTGCAGGAAGACCAGCGGCTCGCTGGTATCGGAGCCCGTCTCCACCACGCGCACCGACATGCCGGGATCCCGGAGTCGCAGGTGACGTACCTGTGGGCGCAGCCCGTACCTGGCGAGCACCTGGGCCTCGGCGTCGTAGAACGCCCGCGTGGCGGGCGTGGTGGGCGACGACATGCTCCCCTCCGTTCCGGCGGCTCGTGCCATGGGCTAGCTCCCGGCCGGCCGCTGTGCCGGCTTGGTCGGGCAGCGTTGGCATCCGCTCAGGACGCCGAGCGTTCGCCGCCTCCGTAGCGTGAGACGTACTGCCCGGCCGGAATCCGGAACGCCCGGCACAGGCGGTTCCAGCTGTTGGTCGCGATCACCGCCAGCGTGAGCGCGGCGACCTGCTCCAAAGAGAACTGCCTGGTCAGCCCCTCGAAGCGGTCGTCCGGAGCGCCTTGCTGTGGCAGCAGGGTCAGCGCTTCCGCCCAGGCCAGCGCGGCCTGCTCCGCCGCGGTGAACCCGGGAGCGTCGCGCCAGACCGTGAGCAGGTGCAGCCGCTGCTCGTCCTCGCCGAGGGCACAAGCGTCCTTGCTGCGCATGTCGGTGCAGTAGGCGCAGCCGTTGAGCTGGGAGACCCGGAGCTTCACCAGCGCCAGGAGCCGCGGGTCCAGCCCGCAGCGTTCCGCAGGCTCGTCCAGGTTTCCCAGCGCCTCCATCACCTCGGGAGCGAGGCGTTGAACGTCGATCCTCACCGCCCGGCCACCTCCACGACGGTCGGCTGCGCCTGTCAGACACTACTGACGAACGACCCGGCTTCCCTGTGACAAGCGTGGCCTGGTCGTCACACGCCGCGGCACCGAGCGCACCGGAGGCACGGCGACGGTGCCGTTGACACCGCGCCATCCCACGCCATACCTTCGCGCCATGCGCGTCCACGGAATGTGGTTGTGGCTGCCCTGACGGCGGCCTCCTGATCGCGCTCCCGAACCACGCGGCCGCCTCGCCGAGGCGGCCGTCGGCGTTCACCGGCTCGCAGCCTTCCAGGCGGGGCGACCGCCCGACCGAAGGAAAGGCCCATGACCCCCAGGACGCACCCTCGCTCGAGCCCAGGGCTAGCCGTGCCGTCGAAAGGAGTCACCGGATGACAAGGGTTCTGCTGCCATACCTGGGGCTGTGCCTGCTGATCACCATCACGCCGGGGTTGGACACCGCGGTGGTGGTCCGCAACGTGCTGCGGGGCGGCGCCCGGCGCGGGCTCTGGACGGCGCTGGGCTGCGCGGCCGGACTGTTCGTCCACGCCGTCGCGGTGGCGGTCGGCCTCGCCGGGCTGCTGCTGCGGAGCGAGGTCGCCTCCGAGGTGGTCAAGCTCTCGGGCGCGGCGATCCTGGTCGTCCTCGGCGCTCGCTCGCTGTGGGCCGCGCTGCGCACGCCGAACGAGCCCGCCGGCCAGGCGGTGCGTGTCCCGACGGTCGCCGGCGCGCTGGCGCGGCGGGCACCGCTGCTGCAAGGGCTACTGACCAACCTGACCAACCCGAAGGCGACGCTGTTCTTCCTGGCGACCCTGCCGCAGTTCCTGCCGCGGGGCCAGGCGGCAGAAGCTGTGCCGATCGCGTTGGGGTTGGCGTTGATCGCCGTGCTGTTCAGCCTCACCGGCCTGAGCCTGGTCGCGCTCGGGCTGGGGCGCGCCCGACGCTGGCTGGATGCGCCGGGCCTGCGCCGGGTGCAGGAGGGGCTGCTCGGCACGAGCCTGGTCGGGCTCGGAGTCCGTGCCGCGGCCGAGCACTATTGAGCTCGCTCCGCTGCAGCGTGGCGACCTGACACTCGCGCCGGTCAGCGCGACCGCACCGGCACAACTGGCGGGTCAGTCGCGGTCGCACAGGGCGATGTCGAGGGTGGTGCGGATGTCGCGCAGCAGGGCGCGGTTGCCCTCCCGGTTGGCCCGGAAGGTCTCGGCGTCCCGGTCGACCAGCCCGGAGAGCACGCCCATCAGCGCCGTCGCCACCTTCCGGTCCGGGCCCCCGCAGATAACTTACTGACCGGTAGCTAAGCACGGCGGACGGAGCCGGCTCAACGGCTGAGGCCGCCCGACCCGTGCCGCCCGTGCTCTGAGGGGCGGTCACGGCCCTGCGTGGCGGCGGGCAGCCCGGGCGATTCGGTCTTGGTTCACCGTGGCGGAGAGGCGTGCTTCGATAGCGCCGGAGGGCGCGTGGGAGGTGAGGGCATGACGGCGGCTGGTAGAGGGGCCGGCGAGGCGCTGCGGCTGCTCGACGGCCTGCTCTCCCCCGCCGGGGGCGAGCTGCTCGACGAGGTCATGGCCGCGCCGGCCGAGCCGGATGCCGAACTCGGGCTGGGCGAGCGGCTGCGCGCCCGCTGGCCGGCCGACCTGGTCGCCGCCGCGCTCAGCCAGCGCGAGCTGCGGCTGGCGGCGCGGGCCAAGTTCCGCCTGGCCGAGCGGATGCTGTTCACCAGGGCGGGCCTGGAGCAGGCCTCGGCCGAGGCCGTCGCCGGCCACCGCGCGCGCCGCTACCAGGGAGTGGCCGCCGTGGCCGACCTGTGCTGCGGCATCGGCGGGGACCTGGTCGCGCTGGCGCCCGGCCGCACCGTCCTCGCCGTCGACCTCGACCCGGTCCACCTGCGCATGGCGGCCACGAACGCGGCCGTGTACGGGGCCGGCCCGGACCTGGCCAGCCGCGCTGGTTCGCTGCAGGGCAGCGGCCCCGACGGTGCTGTCGAGGCGCTGCTGGCCGACGCCCGCGCCGTGCCCCTCGACGGGGTGGAGGCGGTCTTCGTCGACCCGGCCAGGCGCGATGGCGGCCGGCGCTTCGCACCGGGCGCGAGCGAGCCGCCGCTCGCATGGTGCCTCGGCCTCGCCGAGCGGGTGGAGGCGGTCGGCGTCAAGGCCGCTCCAGGGCTCCCGCTCGACCTGGTGCCCGCTGGCTGGGAGGTGGAGCTGATCGCCGACGGGCGCGACCTCAAGGAGGCGGCGTTGTGGTCGCCGGCGCTCGCCACCGCCCCGCGCCGCGCCACCATCCTGCCCGAGGGCTGGACCCTCACGCCCGCGCCGGGCCCGCCGATGGCCTGCGCCCCTCCAGGGGCGTACCTGCTCGACCCGAACCCGGCCGTGACCCGCGCCGGCGTGGTCGAGACCCTCGCCCGCACGCTCGGCGCCTGGAAGCTGGACGAACGGATCGCCTTCCTGTCCACGGACGAGCCGCCGCGGACCCCGTTCGGCCGTCCCCTGCGGGTGGAGGCGTCGATGCCCTACGGCCTCAAGCGCCTCCGTGCCAGCCTGCGCGCCCTCGGCGTCGGCGCCGTCGACGTCCGCCGCCGCGGCCTCGCCGGCGACGTCGACGAGCTGCGCCGCCGCCTGCGCCTCGACGGCGACCGCCGCGCCACCGTGGTCCTCACCCGCGTGCTCGACCGACCGTGGGCGCTGGTCTGCAGCGACCTCGACGCCCCACCCAAGGCCTCCTGACACCATGCCGAGGCCCTTCGAAGCGGCGGCCGGGGTTCTGAGCAGGTGCGCGTGCAGCTGTCCACAGAACCGTCATTCCTAGGTGCGCTTGGACGCCGCACCGGTGCAGACTCCGGGCATGAGCCCAACGGTCAGCATGCTCGAACGTCCGGTGTATGGCACGAGCCAGGCCGCACGCCTGCTCGACCTGCCGCCTGACACCGTTCGCCGTTGGGTCGACGGCTACACCAGAGCCGGCATCGCCTACCCGCCCGTGATCCGCGACGAGTCGACCGGGGACGAGCTGCTCACCTGGGGCGAGTTCGTGGAGGTCGGTTACCTGCGCGAGTACCGCCGCCGCAGGGTCAGCCTGCAGTACCTACGACCGGTGATCGGGACCCTCCGCCGACGCCTCGGCGTGCGCTACCCCCTGGCGCACGCACGTCCGTTCGTGGCAGACCGGCAGCTCGTTCTGGCCGTTCAAGAATCGGTCGGCCTCGTTCCAGAGCTGCGCATGATCACCGTTGGCGATGACGAGCAGCTCATGCTCACACCACCAGCGGCGGCCTTCTTCGAGAAGGTGGAGTTCGACCACGGCCCCCGCGGCGCCGCGGAGCGCCTGTTCCCGTTCGGCCGCGGCGCCCGCGTCGTGCTCGATCCGGACCGGAGCTTCGGTGCGCCCACGGTCGGGCACGGCGTCCGCACCGACATCCTCGCCGAACTCGTCGCGGCGGGCGAATCCTCGATGTCGATCGCGGTTGCCTACGAGGTGCCCGTTGCGGACGTCCGAGCGGCCGTCGCCTACGAGCGGGCACGGGCGGCCTGACCAGCGCCGCCATGGCAAGGTTCATCTTCGACGAGAACAGTCTTGCCGTCGGCAGGGCATTCGAATGTGTCCGGGACGACGTGACCTATCCCGGCGCGCTCGGAAGCCCGGTCAAGCCGGGCACCAAGGACACCACCATGCTCGCGATCATTGGCGGTAGCGGTCTGGTGCTGTTGACCCGCGACAAGCGCATCCGGCTCGCACCGGTCGAGCGAACCAAGCTACTCGACCACGGCGTTCGGGCCTGCTTCCTCACCAGTGGCGGAAATCTCCGCAGGTTCGACCAACTCCGGGTCTGGGCGAGGCACTGGGACGCGATCGAGCGCCTGGTCGCGGACGAGCCGGCGCCGTGGCTCGCGTCGGTGACCAGGACCGAGGTGAAGCTGATCCTGCGACCCCGTTGACCCTCCTGGCGAGCGCTGGCTGAGCTGCCGGAGAGCCCCGCTCGTCCGGGCGCCTCCGGCTAGACTGCGCCGACGCGACGTCACCGGGGATGGACCGACGCCTCCGCCTTCGCCGGTACGAGCCACACTTCGAGCTCCTCGGTAGGACGCTCAAGAGAGGAGGATCGTTTGGACGAACTGAGCCCCGAAGACCTTCGCAGTGCTGTGGTCGTGGCCGCCGCCGGTATGGCGCCGAGCGCGGCTGCGGACTGGTCCGTCCGTGCCGGTGACCTGGAGTGGAGCTGCAGGCAGACGCTCGACCACGCGACCGACTGCCTGCTCTGGTACGCGGGGAACCTCGCCATGCTGGCGACGCGGCGGCGCCAGGACGTGCGCGACGGCGACCCGAACGGGGGGATCGAGCGGCTGCTCGACGCGCTCGTCTCCTCGGGCCACATCCTCGCGCGGGTCGCCGAGGCGACGCCGCCAGGCGGGCGCGGCTACCACTCCCTCGGGATGGCGGACGCGACCGGGTTCCTGGCGATGGGCTGCGACGAGACCCTGGTGCACACGGGCGACGTCTGCGCCGGGCTGGGCGTGCCGTTCCACCCGCCCGCCGAGGTCTGCGCCCACGTGGTCGCCAGGCTGTTCCCGTGGGCGCCGGAGCACGACGACCCTTGGGAGCGCCTGCTGTGGTGCAACGGCCGCATCGCGCTGCCCGGCCACCAGCGGCTGGGGCCGCAGTGGGGCTGGTGGTGCGCACCGCCGGACGAGTGGGACGGCGTGGCGTACACGGACCACATGCCCAGCGCCTGACCTCCGCGGCCGGGGCGCGTCAGGCCGTCAGGCGTCCGCGCTCGCGGCGGTGGCGGCGACCGGGGTGACCGGGGCGCCGACCTCGATGGTCCCGCCGGTGAGGATCTGGGCGCGGATGCCGCCACGGTGTACCAGGCCCTTGATCAGGCCCGGCCGGCCGGTCAGGTCCTCGAGGTACTTGCACGGCTCGTTCAGCTTGATGCCGCGCAACCGCACCGCTCCGACCTGGAACTCCTGGCCGACCAGGTCGTTCAGGGGCACGCCGACGGTCACCACCTGGCGGCGGTGCTCCCCGGGCTCAAGCGCGATGCCGTGGTCGCTGGCGAGCGCGTCCAGCGCCTCGCCCTGGATCAGGGTCAGCTCGTCCTGCGGCTCCTGCTCGCCGACCGGCCGGTAGTGACGGTCGCCTTCGAGTCCCGCACCGGCGACAGCCTTGACCTCGGGCACGGGGTAGGTCGGCGCCCCGGTGGCCGGAGCGAGGTGGATGGAGACGACAGAGCCTGCCCACATGATCCGAATCCCCCTTGAGAGGCCGGGCCGCGGGACCAGGCGACGGGCAAGCCGGCGGCTTGACCGGCGCTCCGGCGCCACCCACGGTCGACGAAACGGCTGCCGTGGCAACGGTACGGACCAACATGCCATGCCGCCACCACATTATCCGCTCCGCTGCCGCGCTCGCCCCCGACGCCCGCGTGCCCGCGGTGAGGACGCCGACCCGGTCAGCCGCCGGCGGGGACGGACACGCCGACGCCGCCACGCGTGTCGGCGCCGAAGCGCTCCTTCTCCTTGGCAAGGTCGAGCGGGCCGATCTGGGCGCGGCCGGCGAGCAGCTCCGGGGTGATGCGCTCGGCAGGGACCAGCCAGCACACCTCGAACTCGATGCCGTCGGGGTCGCGGGCGTACAGCGCCTTGGTGGTGGAGTGGTCGCTGGCGCCGACGAGCGCGCCGAGCTCGCTGAGCTTGGCGGCGACGCGCTCGAGCTCGGTGAGGGTGTCGACCTCCCAGGCCAGGTGGTAGAGGCCGACGCTGCCACGGCCGGCGGGTGACGGCCCCGCCTGTGGGCCGAGCTCGAACAGGCCGAGGTCGTGGTCGTTGCTCGAGCCGGGCGCCTGCAGGAAGGCGGCGCCCCGCAGGTCCTGCATGCCCTCGACGGGACGGAAGCCAAGTGCGTCGTGGTAGAAGGCGACGCTGGCGGCGACGTCGCGGACGTACAGGACGGCGTGGTTGAGGCGCTGCACGGGCATGGGGACCCCCGACCGGTAGTGGCCAAACGCTCGAGCAGCTTCGAGGGTACTCCGAGGGGTTGGGGCAAGACGACGGACGGGACGCCGCCACCCGTGGCACAGGGCGCATCGGTTCCCTTGCCCTCTCAGGTGGTCGTCGTCGCGGGCGCGCCGCACGCCTCGGCGAGGGCGCCGCGTACCGCCTCGGCGCGCGCTGCGGCGCGCCACGGCGCCGGCGACGACGCCATGGACGGCGCGCAGCGTCCACGAGCGCAGCAGCACCAGCCGCGGAATCGTGCCGCTGAGCCGCAGGACCATGCGCCCGACCGGGTGCCGTTCGGTGGCGAAACTCGCCCGTCGCGCGGGCCGGGGCTGTGGTTGGGTGGCCCGTCACAGCCCGTCGCCTGCCACCGGCTCTGAGGTTCAGCCGTGTGCCTCAGGACCGCTGGCGCGAGACAGCCCGCCCTCTGGGGACTCTGCGATTTCCTTTTCCCTTGCCGGCGCCTTCGGCTACTCGTCCGGGATCAGCGCTGTCTTGCCTGCCCATCTCTTCAAGCGGGGACGGAGGACGTCCTCCGTGAGGACGAGCCAAACAAGGCCCAGCAGCGCCGACACCGCTGTCCAAGCTATGGGCCCGGACGACCAGCCCGCGAGTTTCACCCCAGATGGGGTGCGTAGGAGCGGGTTGTAGACCTGAATCCTGGCTGTATCGGATAGCAGGTCGCCCTCGTTCTTCCCCAGATCGAGAATCCTTTGCTCTTGTTTGTCGCTGAGCAGGTCGACCGGATCTGCGCTGGGCAGCGTACCGGCCACCATGTACTTTGGAGTAATCAAGGTGACCTTGGGTGGCCGCTCGACGCTGAACCTGAAACCGCTGATATAGGGAGGCGTAAAGTAGAAGTCCTGACTGGACACCCTTCGCCATCGGTTTAGCTGCGCTGGAAGATGGTCCGACTTCAGGAACACCAGTGGATCACTTGTGAACGTCCGGTCGTCGACAAGCCATCCCTCATCGCCGAGCGCGTTGATGAGGTCGATGCGATCCGTTGGGCTGGCAGTGGGAAAGGTCACGGTCAGCTTGCTGTCGACGCTCCAGTCCCGTCGCTCGCCATCGAAACGCAGCGTCGATTCGTAGAACGTCGGCAGCCGCACCGGGGCATGACCAGTTGGCTCCGGCGCGGCACTACCGACCGGTGGACTCGAATACTCAAAGGGCCGGCCGAGCAAGAGCAGCGCGACCAGCGTCACCAAGACGATGACGACCAGCCCGAGCGCGCCAGCGATTCGCCCGCGGCCAGGACGGAGGGATTCGTTCACCGCCCAACGGGTCTCTACTGTAGACGACCGACGGCGCGGAGTACCACGACGCCTCGCCCGGTAAGAAAAGATGGCAACCGTCATGACGGGAATGAGCCCAAGACAGAGCCACGGATTGAGGACGCAGAATCCTATGGCCACGAGTGCAACCAGCACAGTCGCCGTCCACAGCGCAAGAGAGCGACCTCGTCGTGCCTTCCTGGAAGCCAATTCATTCGCGGCGGCATTACCAACCATGAGCGCCCCCTCATGAGACGCCTAAGCGTACCTTGCGGCACTCGAGCGGTAAACCAACATCTGACCCATACGACTGGCTGCGCGAGCTGCCCGAGCGGCAGCCGCCGGACGGCGCGGATGCCCCGCGCGGCGGCCGGCTCCCGCAGCGTAGGCTCCTGGGCGAAGGGTCGCCGTCGGTCGAAGGCGACCTACCCGATCACCAGAGCGAGCCACGACGCAGCGGGAGCTTCATGGGTCGAACCTCCTGCAAGGTGGGCACACCTGGGACGCCCGGGGAGGCTGAGGGCTAGGGGACGGGGATGTCGACGCCCGAGCTAGCCGGCGGCTCGCCCGCCGGCTTCTACGACGGCCTTGCCGCCAGCTACGACCGGATCTATCCCGACTGGGAGGCGAGCTTCCGGCGGCAGGGCGACGCGCTGCACGCCGCGATCGGCGGCGAGCTGGGTCCGGGGCGGCGCAGGGTCCTGGACTGCGCGGTGGGCGTCGGCACGCAGCTGCTCGGGCTGGCCGCGCACGGGCACCTGCTGGCGGGCGGCGACGTCAGCGTCGCGGCGCTGCGGCGGGCGCGCGCCGAGTGTGACCGGCGTGGCGTCAAGGCCGCCCTGGTCTCGGCCGACATGCGCGCGCTGCCGTTCGGCGACGGCGCGTTCGAGGTCGTCGTCTGCGCCGACAACTCCCTGCCGCACCTGCTCACCGGCGAGGAGGTCGTGCGGGCGCTCGGCGAGATGCGCCGGGTGGCCTCCCCCGGCGGCCTCGTCCTGGTGAGCACGCGCGACTACGACCGCCTGCGCGAGCAGCGGCCGGCGGTGACGCCGCCGCAGCTGGCGCACCGCGGCGGCGAGGCGACGGTCACCTTCCAGCTGTGGGACTGGCGGGACGACGGCGAGCGCTACGACATGCGGCTGTTCCAGGTGACCGGCGCCGGCGAGGCCTGGAGGCTGGCGCAGCAGCGCACCGTGTACTGGGCGCTGACCCGGGCGCAGCTATCCGGCTTCGCCGGCCAGGCGGGGCTGGTGACGCCGGAGTGGCGCTTCCCGGAGGAGACCGGGTTCTTCCAGCCGTTGCTGCTCGCGCGCGTGCCGGCGTGAGCGTGCCGGCTGCCCGGGCGACCGGCCGGGTCGTCACCAAGGCCTGCCCGAAAGGCGCGCCTGCCGCGCCCACGTAGCATCGAGCTGGCCGACTGGGGAGGCCAGCTTGGAACGGAGGCGAGCACCGGCGGCGAGCAAGGATTCGCGGGAGGGCAGACCGCAGCCGGCGTCATCGCCGGCGCAGCAGCGCCCCAGGGTCGATCTCCAGCTCGATGGGTCCGGGAAGCAGCAGCGTCCGGCCGGGCCCGGCGCAGCCGTGCTCTACGTACGCGCGGCCGGAGAGGCGGTAGGCGATCAGCTCGGGCGACGCGGCCGTCAGCTCCATGCGCAGGTAGCAGCCGATGCCGGCGGCCGCGTACAGCTCCGGCTTGAGCAGCCGGTCGGTGGCCAGGGTAGAGGGCGAGACGACCTCGGCCACCAGGGCGACCTCGGCCGCGTCGTAGACGAGCGTGTCACCGGTACGGCTGGTGACCACCACGTCGGGGATGAGGATGCGCGAGGGGGCGACCCGGACGTTGATGGCCTCGACCACCTCCCAGCCGTCCGGGGCCGCGGCCTCGAGCGCGTTGGCGAGCCGGCGGGCGACCTGCTGGTGCTCGCTGCTCGGCGCCGGCGTCACGAGCAGGCTCCCGTCGAGCAGCTCGTGGCGCTGGCCCTCGTCGGGCAGTGCCAGGAACTCCTCTTCCGTCCAGGGGCCCGGGTGGTCCAGCGCGGCGGCACGCATCCTCCTTCACCTCCAATCCCGTCGCTGTGGTGCCTCGCCAGTCTGGCACTCCCGACCAGGTCCCACCAGCGCCGTCGCCGGCGCTGTGGACAACCGCGTACGGGTCCGGACGCCGGCTCGGGACCCGTACGCCGCGGGGCGCTCGGGTCAGCCGGTGCCGTCGCTCGAGGCCATCGCCGTCTGGGGCTCGGCCGCGGGTTGGGCGGCGGCCGCCTGGCCGGGGCGGAAGGCGGCCAGGAGGGTGACCGCCAGCAGCGTGCCGACCAGCAGGGCGCTGCCGGCGATCAGGTAGCCGGCGTGGATGCCAGCGACGAACGCCTCGCCGACCACGCGGCGGACGGCCGGGGCGACCGCCTGGAAGCCGCCGCTGGCGCCGCCCACGCGGGTACGGACCTCGGCAGGGAGCGCGCCGCGGAAGCGGGTGCTGAAGACCGCGCCGAGCAGCGCGATGCCGACCGAGCCACCGACCTGGCGGCTGGTGTTGAGGATGCCGGAGGCGAGGCCGGCCTGGGAGCGCGGCAGGCCGGCGACCGCCGAGGCGGCGGTCGGCGCGAAGACCAGGCCGAGCCCCCCGCCGAACAGCGCGAAGACCCACCAGATGCTGCCGTAGGCGGTGTCGAGCCGCAGCCCGAGCAGGAGCAGCAGGGCGCTGCCGGCCATGGCGGTGCCGATCGCGATCGGCAGGCCCGGGCCGCGCGCGCCGGCCAGCCGCCCGGCCAGTGGCGCCATCACCACGATGGCGAGCGTCGCCGGCAGGCCGAGCAGCCCGGCGTGGAACGCCGAGTAGCCGCGGATCTCCTGGAAGTACAGGGTGTTGAAGAAGGTGAAGCCGATCAGGCTGAAGAAGGTCAGGAAGGCGATCAGGTTGGTGCCGGAGAACGCCGCCGAGCGGAAGAAGCGCAGCTCGATCATGGGCTCCTGCTGGCGCGCCTCGACCAGCAGGAAGGCGACGAGCCCGAGCGCGGCCACGGTGAACATGGCCAGGATCAGCCCCGAGGTCCAGCCGTGGCTGCCGCCCTCGATCAGCGCGTAGACCAGCGTTGCCAGCGCAGGTTGACGAAGAACACCCAGCGCCAGCCCGGCCCGTCGACCAGCGCCCCGCCGATCAGCGGGCCGGCCGAGAGGCTCAGGCCGGAGACGCCGGCCCAGATGCCGATCGCCTGCGCCCGCTCGCGCGGCTCGGGGAAGACGCTGGTGAGCAGCGACAGGCTCGCCGGGGACAGGGCGGCGCCGCCGACGGCCTGCAGCGCCCGCGCGGCGACCAGCACGCCGGTGTTGGGCGCGACGCCGCACAGGGCCGAGCCGGCGGTGAAGACGGCGAGGCCGATCAGGAACCAGCGCTTGCGCCCCTGCCGGTCGCTGAGCGAGCCGGTGGTGAGCAGCAGGCTGGCGAACACCAGGGTGTAGGCGTCGATGATCCACTGCAGGCCGGAGAGGCTGGCGTTCAGGTGCCGCTGGATCGAGGGCAGCGCGTTGTTCACGATGGTCATGTCGAGCAGCACGATGAACAAGGCCAGGCAGCTCAGCGCCAGGGTGAGCAGCTTGGTGCGGCGGTTCTCCCGGAACATCAGACGCTCCGATCGGCTGGTGCGATGAGCGGCTCGACCTCGTCGAGCCAGGCGAGGTGGCCCTGGGCGCAGTGGACCCCGTACATGGCGGTGGCGCGCCGCCAGACGGCGCTCGGGTCGCCCTGGAGGGCGGCCACCACCGCGAGGTAGCGGTCGCGGTCGGCCTCGAGCCGGGCGCGCTCCTCGGCGAGCAGGCCGGCCAGGCGCGCGGGCGGCATCCGCTCGCCGAAGAAGACCTTGAGCAGCAGCGGGTGGCGGCGGCGCTCGTGGCCGAGGTCGGCGCTGGCGAGCCACTCGTCGAGGGCGGCCTCGCCCGCCTCGGTGATGGAGTAGACGCGCTTGTCGGGTCGCCGCCGCTGGCTGACCTCGGTCGCGGTGACCAGGCCGGCGGTCTCCAGCCTGGCCAGCTCGGCGTAGATGTGGGCGCGGGTGATCGGCCAGAAGTGCGCGATCGTCCGCTCGGCCGTCGAGCCCAGCTCGTAGCCGGAGGTCGGGTGGCGCGAGAGCAGGCCGAGCACCGCGTGCGCACCGGGTGAGAGCTTGGTCGAGGACATGGACCAGACCTTACTAGTCAACTCTTGACTATGCAAGGCTGGATGCCAAGGGAGATTCCAAGCTGCCCCAGGTCGTGCTCGGCTCGGTCGCCGGGGTGTTCGCCGACCGTTGGGACCGGCGGGTCACCATGGTCGTCACCAACCTGGTGCTGGCCGCCGGGCTGCTGCCCCTGCTGCTGGTGCATGGCGCCGGCCGGGTCTGGATCGTCTACCCGGTCGCGCTGGTCGAGAGCTGCCTGGCGCAGTTCTTCGTCCCGGCCGAGGCCGCGCTGCTCCCCGACCTGGTGGCGCGCGAGGACCTGGTCACCGCGAACGCCCTCAACAGCCAGGCCAGGGACGTCGCTCGGCTGCTCGGCGCGGCCTGCGGCGGGCTGGTCGCCGGCCTCGGCGGGGTGCGCCTGCTCGGGTCGGCCGATGCCGCCACGTTCTGCGTTGCCGCCGGGCTGGTCGGGCTGATCCGCCTGCCCCGCGCGGCGACGGTCAGGCCGCCGGCGGACCGGGACGGCAAGGCGCGGTGGGCGACCGTGCGCGCGGTCTGGCGCGACTGGGTCGAGGGCGTTCGGGTTGCGCGAGCTGTCCGGACGCTGCGCGTCCTGCTGCTCTTCGTCGCGATCACCAGCGTCGGCGAGGGGATCATGGGGACGCTGATGGCCCCGTTCGTCCGCGACGTGCTGCACGGCGACAGCTCCGCCTATGGCCTGATCATGTCCGTGCAGGCGGTCGGCGGCATCCTCGGCGGCCTGGTGGCCGCGAGCGTCGGGCACCGCTTCCGGCCGGAGCGCCTGGTCGGCTGGGGAGCCGTCGCGTTCGGCGCGATCGACCTCGCGCTGTTCCTCTACCCGCTGGCGCTGCCGGCGCTGTGGCCGGCGTTCGTGCTGATCACGCTCGTGGGACCGGCCGGGGCGCTGATGGCCGCCGGGCTGATGACGGTGTTCCAGACGGCCACCGGCGAACAGCTGCGCGGTCGCGTCTTCGGCGCGCTGATCGCCGTCCAAGGCGTCGCCACGCTCGCCGGCACGCTCGGCGCCGGCATGCTCGGGAAGCCCGTCGGCATCGTCCCGGTCATCGCCTTGCAGGGCGCAGGGTACGTACTGGCGGGCCTGATGGTGACCAGGCGCACGCCCGGCCGCGACGAGGCTCCGGCCGGCCGCGTCGATGTGGCGGCAGGCTGACCGGGCAAACCTTGTCGGGCTCGGTATCAGCCGCGCAGGAACGCCAGGACGGCGCGGACGCGGCGGTGGTCGTCCTCGGTGGGCGGCAGGTCGAGCTTGGCGAGGATGCCGCCGATGTGCTTGGCGATCGCGGCCTCGGTGACCACCAGGGTGCGAGCGATGGCGGCGTTGGACCAGCCCTCGGCCATCAGGGCGAGCACCTCGCGCTCGCGCGGGGTGAGGCGTTCGAGCGGGTCGTGGCGCCGGCGGAGCAGCTGGCGCACCACCTCGGGGTCGATCACCGTGGCGCCCGCCGCGACCCGCCGGACTGCGTCGACGAACTCCTCGATCTCACCGACCCGGTCCTTGAGCAGGTAGCCGACGCCGGCCCCGCTCCCCCGCCGGCGAGAGCCTCGCCTTCGGCAAGGGCATCCACTACTGCCTCGGCGCCAGCCTGGGCAAGCTGGAGGCACGACTCGCCCTCGAGGAGCTGACCCGCCGCTACCCCCGCCTCCGGCAGGTCGAAGACCAGCAGCTCACCTTCCACCCCGACATCTCGTTCCGCGGCCCCCAGACGCTCTGGGTCCACGGTTGAGGCCGCCGCGCCAGGCCGTCGTGACCCGTTCGATCAGGTCGAGGTGCGCGGCTCAGGCGGGCTCGAGCCGTCGGACCGTGGCCACGCGGTCGATGGCCTTGTCGAACGAGGCGACCACACCGACCCCGGACCGCTCCGCCTGCGCGACCAGGTACGCCTCGGCGAAGTCGAGCCGGTCGGTCTCGTAGACCTCCAGCGCCCGCAACAGCACCGCCGGGTCCAGCACCACGACCGTCGGAAACGCGATGATCGCGCGGACCAACTCGGCGACCCGCTCGCGCGGCACCTCGTAGAACGACTCCAACACGTACACGACCGCAGCGACCACCAAGTCCGCCAACAGCAGCTCGTCCGCGGCCGCAAGGAACTTCGTCGCCTGGGCAGCCTGCTCGGGCGGGTCGCCGGTGAGGTGGCGGACCAGGACGTTGGTGTCGACGAACGCGCTCATCGTCTGCTGCGCGCCCGGGCGGCGCGGACCTGGCGGCGCACCTCCTCCCACGGGGTCCCGCGCTTGCTGGCGGGCACGCTGACCGCGCCGGCGAGGTCGAGCAGGTCGGCGGTGCGCGCCAGCACGGCACGGTGCCCTTCCACGCGGAAGACGACCTGGTCGCCCTCGTGCAGCCCGAGCGCCTCGCGGATCGCCTTGGGAAGGGTGATCTGGCCCTTGGATGTCAGCCGCGCTGCCACGTCCATCGCACTCTCCTTACCCGAGCGTACAAGTAAGGATAGCAGTGCAATCAGGCGCGCCGCGTCTTCTCGGCCACGGCCTTGAAGAACGTGTAGCAGAACACGCCGTCCGCCTCGGTCGTGCGGTGGAGGGCCCGGACGCCCGCGTCGAAGCGCTCCGGCTCGATCAGCGCCGCCGTCGTCGCGGACCCGCGAATGCCCTCGACCATCGCGGTGAACGTCTTCCTCGTGAAGCCATCGACCAGGTCGGGCCGGCTCGAATCCACGTACACCATCCGGGGGGAGACGGCGACCGCGTCGAAGCCCGCCTCGACCATCAGCGGGTAGAGCTGTCGGCCGATCAGTGCGTTGCCGCCGGCCTCACGCTGCACCTCGACCAGGCACCGGATCGCAGCGTGGGCTGCGGGGCTGTCGGGATGGAAGTAGGTCGAGCCGTGGTCGCCCTCGATCACGGTGATGGTGCCGCCTGGCCGGAGCAGCCCCTTCAGGATCGCCAGGGCCGCAACCGGCCGCGAGAGGTGCTCCAGGACGAAACAGACGAAGACGTGGTCGAAGGACTCGGCGTCGAAGGGCGGGGCGAAGACGTCCGCCTGCCGGAGCTCCACGTTGGCGAGCCCTGCCAGGTCGACCCTTCGCCTGGCTTCGGCGATCGAGTCTGCGGAGAGGTCAACCGACGTGAACCGGGCACCGGGGCTCCGCTGGGCAAGGGTGACGGTCTGGGCGCCGACGCCGCACCCCACCTCGAGCACCGTGCTCCCGCCGGGGTATGCGGTGTCGGCGTGCAGCAGGTCGACCAGCGTTCCGGCCTGGTCCTGCAGGCGCTCGTTCTCGCGCTGGTGATAGCCGTGTACGTAGGCCTCGCTCATGGCGTTTTCATAGCACGCCTCGCATTTCTATCACAAGAAAATCCTTGCGATAGAAAGACGTCGCGCCAGCGTTCCGCGCCCACGCACCCTTGGGTTGCGTTACGACTGGGGCAGCTTGGCCGAACCCCGCTTGGCGGACGGCGCGGACGGCGGCGGCACGACCGGCCCGATGTCCCCGTCCGGCGCCGCGTCCAGGTCGACGACCACGGGGGCGTGGTCGCTCGGCCCGCTCCCCTTGCGCGCCTGCCGGTCCACCCATGCCGCCCGCACCCGGCCGGCCACCGAGGCGGAGGCCAGCACCAGGTCGATCCGCATCCCGAGGTCCCGGTGGAACATGCCAGCCCGGTAGTCCCAGTAGGTGAACACCCGTTCGGCCGGCCAGCGGTCCCGCACGACGTCACGCAGGCCGAGGCCCTGCAGCCCGGCCAGCGCCGCCCGCTCCGGCGCGGTGACGTGGGTCTGGCCGACGTAGGCGTCGGGGTCGAACACGTCCGCGTCGGTCGGCGCGATGTTCATGTCCCCACAGACGATCGCGGCCTCCGGACCGGCGCCGACCTCGTCCCGCAACGCGGCCAGCCAGGCCAGCTTGTAATGGTAGTGCTCGGAGTCCGGCACCCGCCCGTTCGGCACGTACACCGAGTAGACCCGGATCCCGTCGCAGGTCGCGGACACCGCACGCGCCTCCGGGCGCGGAAAGCCGGGCGCGCCGGCAACCCCGGGCACGACGTCGGCCAGCCCCACCTTGGAGAGGATCGCCACGCCGTTCCACTGCGCCTCCCCGTGAAGCGCGACCGCGTAGCCGCGCTGGGCGAGCTCCTCGCCGAGCAGCTCGGTGAACGCGGCGTCGGCGAGCTTGGTCTCCTGTAGGCAGACCACGTCGGGCTGCCGCTGGTCCAGCCACGGCAGCAACCGCGGCACCCGCTGCTTGACCGAGTTCACGTTCCAGGTCGCTACTCGCACCGCGCCACAGTAGCCGCCCAGGAACAAACCTGCCGACAGCGCGACCGCTGTGGTTCGTGACCACGGCGCTCTTGGCCACCTCCAGGTGGGTGCCGCCATCACCTTTCGAACCGACGAATCCGGGGAATCATCCAGAAGCTTGCTGAGCAAGGCGAGGGCGGCTGAGCCGGACGCGCGACGCGGCAAGGTGACCGCCCCGTGGAAGGAGGTTCGGTGACCATCAGGCTGCGATCCGTCATGGTGACCGCCCTGGCTGCGGCGTTGACCGCAGGCACGACCGCCCTGGTCGCCGAGTCGCCCGCCCTTGCCGCCGGCCCGCCTGCCGGCGCCCAGATCTCCGACTCGCTCGAGTACGTCGGCCGTGTGCCCGACTCGTCGATGATCGTCGAGGGCAAGTTCGACAGGGTCGCCAGGCGAGACGTCCTCGTCACCACCGGCCGCTACGGCTTCAGGACCTACGACGTCAGCAACCCCGCCGCACCACGGTTGCTCGATACCTTCCAGCCGCCCGAAATCCTTGGTCCGAACGGCTACTGGCAAGACGAGGACATGGAGCTCGACGTCAGGCGCAAGCTCATCATCGGCGCGCTCGACCCACGCCACGACAACGTGGACCAGGCGAGCTGCCCCGGCATCGGCACGCTCGGCTCCAAGACCCGCAATCCCGGCTGCCGGTCCGGCTTCTACGTCATCTCGTACGCGGACCCAGAGAACCTGCGGCAGATCGGCGCTTTCGTCGAGCTTCCCGCAGGCCACACGACCAGCTGCATCGAGGACTGCGACTACGTGTGGACCGGCGGTCCGGCCCGCCGCAACGACCTCGCGTACCTCGGGCCGTTCACGCCAGGTGGCCGGGGGGACGGCCGGCCGATCTGGGTCACGAACCTCAAGGACGCGGCCCATCCGGAGACCTTCCCCAAGCCGATCGACCTGTGGCGCAACGACGGGCTGACCGACTACTCGCACGACGTCGACGTCGACGCGGCCGGCATCGCGTGGACGAGCGGGCGCGGTGGTCTGCTCGGCTACGCGACGCGAGGCAGATGGCGGGACCCGAGGACGGGCAAGGACCGCGTCGCCAAGCCATGGGACCCGGTCCTGGTCGCCGGCGGCGGCATCGAGGGCGGCCCCAACGGCGTCGCCCAGCCGCAGACCGACTTCGTCCACAACTCGACCCGACCGCTCAACGGCCAGGTGCAGGCGTCAGGCATCAAGGACGGCAACATCGCGCTGATGACCGAGGAGGACTTCACCGAGCCCTGCGCGCAAGGCGGGCGCATCGTTGCGGCAGACATCACAGACTCGCTGGGTGGCAGCGCGGCCGTGAACTCCACACCGGAGCACCCGTACCGGATGACCGCCCTGAGCGCGTTCCACCCGACCCAGGACGCCAGCGACACGGCCGCGCCGATCGACTCCTGTTCGGCGCACTACTTCGAGCTATCGGGATCGACCCTCGCGGCCGCCTGGTACGGCCAAGGGCTTCGCGTGATCGACGCGTCCGACGCCAGAGACCTGCGACAGGTCGGCTACTACTACGTGACCGGAACCGACGCGACGACCAACCCCAGCTCGCTGTCGTGGGACACGGCCTGGCACGGCGACCTGATCTACCTGTTCGACATGAGCCGCGGCATCGAGATCCTGCGGCTGAAGGGTGGACCGTCCGCCTCCGCGAGCCTGCCGACGGTGCAGGAGCCGCGCGCGACCGGCGACCCGCTCGCGGCGCAACCTGTGCGCGACGCCACGAGCTACTCGCTGGTCTGCCCAGCCTTCGCGGTCCCTGTGGCGGCCGCTCGCTAGCCTCGCTTCGGTCATGCCGACGTTCGAGATCGTCACGGGAGCGCTCGATCAGGAGGGCCGTCGGCGCGTCGCCAGACGGATCGGTCTCGCGGCGGCGCAGGCGGGGCAGCCGATCGACCTGGTCACCGTCGTGTTCCTCGAGCCGGCGTCCGTCTTCGTGCACGGGGACGAGGAGCTGCGGGCTGAGGCATTCGCCCGCGTGGACGTCACCATCGGCGGACTGAGCGAGGAGCAACGGCGGCGGCTGGCACGCGCGGTCTGCGACCTGCTCTGCGACGAAGGTGTGAGCGAGGACGCGATGACCCTCATCTTCCGCGACGCAACCGGGCCACAGGTGGCAACTGGCCGTGGCGTCTTTCCGTTCTGGCCGGAGCCCCCTCCGCCCAAGGACTAGCCGGTAACAAACGCCGTTGCGGTCGTCGGTCTGACGAGACGAGACTGCATCGATGATCGAGGACAACGACAACGTCGACGCAGCTCTGGTGGCCCGGTTGGTCGCCTCGCAGTTTCCTCAGTGGGCCGACCTTCCGGTCACGCCGGCGGAGCCCAACGGGTGGGACAACAGAACCTTCCGTCTCGGCATGGACATGTCGGTGCGACTGCCCAGCGCCCAGGCGTACGCCGCGCAAGTGGACAAGGAACAGCGATGGCTGCCGGAGCTTGCGCCGCACCTCCCGCTGCCGATCCCCGCCCCCCTCGCGCTGGGGATCCCCGCCGAGGGCTATCCCTGGAAGTGGTCGGTCTACCGTTGGCTCGAAGGGGAGCCCGCAAGCACCGAACGCATCGCCGACCTGAACGAGTTCGCGACCACGCTGGCCCACTTCCTCGCCTCCCTGCAGCAGGTCGATCCCGCCGGAGGACCGCCGCCTGGGCGGCACAACTTCTTCCGCGGCGGGCCGCTGGAAACCTACGAGGCCGAGACCCGGGACGCGATCGCCGCGCTGGACGGTCGCATCGGCACCGACACGGCCACCGCCGTGTGGGAAACCGCCGTCGCGGCGACCTGGCACGGCCCACCGGTCTGGGTCCATGGGGACGTCAGCGCCGGGAACCTGCTGGTCAGGGATGGTCGCTTGAGCGCGGTGATCGACTTCGGGTCGTCGGGCGTCGGTGATCCCGCCTGCGACGTGACGATCGCCTGGACGCTGCTGTCGGGCGGGAGCCGGGAGGCGTTCCGCGCGGCGTTACCGGTCGACGCCGCAACCTGGGCGCGAGGTCGCGGCTGGGCGCTGTGGAAAGCCCTGATCACCCTCGCCGCGCACGTCGACACCAACCCCGTCGAAGCGGCAACGGCCCGACGCGTCGTCGACGCGGTGCTGGCCGACCATGAGCGATCGACATGACCCGTTCGACAGCCGGGCTCTCCATCGGCGCCGCACGACGGGGATGGTGTTCGAACCCTCTGACCCTGGTGGTCTTGAGTTGCCAGGGTACGAACCCCGCCCCGCTGGTCCAAGGGCCGACCATCAGCCTGTCTGTGGCCTACGGTGACAGAATCTGCAACTGGATGTGCCCGCTGGAGGCGTAGCCAGGTCCAGTTCACCCGTGACTACTTCACTAGACAGCTATCTGTCTACTATGATAGACAGCCCGAAGGACTGCACGGGAGGTTACCCGCAGGATCCGCCAGCGTGGCGGCCAGTTCGTCCGCCAGGAAGGCGCGCACGCCATGTACCGGCTCGGCCAGTGCGTGACCACGGTCCCCATGCACCGCGGCGACATCCCCGCCGGGACGCTGCGGACGATCGAGCGGGACCTCGCTGCGTGCGTGGGTGCAAGGAGGTGGCTCACCCGATGACCAACTGGCTCGAGGTCCAGCCCGGCCTTGGCCGGTACACCGCCGAGTACCGCCTCGACCAGGACGGCACGACGTGGCTGGTCGAGATCCGCGAGGTCCCTCCTTGCCACACGTACGGCAGGTCCGTCGCCCAGGCCCGCCGTCGGGTGCGCGAGGCGCTGCGCCTGTTCGTCGCCGACGCCGAGACCGCCGAGCTGGTCGACGACGTCCAACTCCCTGGAGAGATCGGCGAGCACGTCGCCGCGGCCCAGGACGCGCGGGCGCGGGCGCGGGCTGAGCAGGCCCGCGCCCAGGAGGCGACCCTCCAAGCCGCGCACGACCTGGTCGACCGGCTGGGGCTCAGCGTCCGCGACGCGGCCGAGCTGCTCGGCCTATCTCACCAGCGGGTGCAGCAGCTCCTCGCGTCCTGAGCACCACCCTGAGCATCCGCGCAAAGCAAAGGACCTGGCCGCTGGCCAGGTCCCGCTGGTGGAGGTGGGGAGACTCGAACTCCCGTCCCATGACGTCGTCCCAGGGCTTCTCCGAGCGCAGCCGTCGGGTCAGGTTCGGGCCAGGGCTGCCCGACGGCATCGCTCCCCGGTCCTAGCCCGCTGAAGGTGTCCCCGGGACGACGGCGGGCGCCCCGCCCCGGGTGAGCCTGCTTAGGTCGCCCGGTCCGCTCCCGCAGGCGAAGAGCGGTGGACGGCTACCTGATTAGATCAGGCAGCGAGCGCGTAGGCGTTGTCCTTGGCGCTTTTAGTTTTCGCGGTTTGGTACGAAGCCCCGCGAACTCCGGCTCGCTTCCCCTGGATCGATCCGTCACGGTCGAACCCAGGCACCCCCATGTGCAGTTGTCAACGCCAACAGTGTAGCAACCAGGCACGCCCGCGCTGCATTCCGGCCGCGGCTGTGGACGGGCTCAGGGTCCCCGGCTGCGCACCTTGCGAACGCGGTCCATCTCCCGGGCGGCGTCCCGCTTGGCGATCGCCTGGCGCTTGTCGTAGGCGCGGCGGCCGCGGGCGACGCCGAGCTCCACCTTGACGAGCTGCTGCTTGAAGTACAGGCGCAACGGCACCAGGGTGAGGCCGCGCTCGTTCACGCGCCTGGCGAGCTGCTCGATCTCCTTGCGGTGCAGCAGCAGCTTGCGCGGTCGGATGGGCTCGTGGCCCTCGTAGCCAGTGTGGGAGTAGGCGGGGATCTGCATGTGCAGGACCACGTCGCCGTCCTCGATCACGGCGTACGCGTCCTGCAGCGACGCCTTGCCCTCCCGCAGCGTCTTGACCTCGCTGCCGCGCAGCACGATGCCCGCCTCGACCTGGTCGAGGATCTCGTAGTCGTGGCGGGCCCGGCGGTTGGTGGCAATCGTCCCGGGCGGCTGGCGGCGCGGCATCCCTTGAGCTCCTGGGCAGGACTGTCCCGCAGGCAGGTGGACTGCGGCTTGGCGGACGAGCCGCTCGGACGCTCACACGACTGCCCTACGGGCAGTGCGTGCAAGGGCGCACGAACGACCTTCCTACGATCACATCCTGACACGACTGCCCAAGTGGCCGGGCTCATCGCGGGCCCGGGGCCGTCGTGTCAGACGCGCACGTACTTGCGCAGCGCCAGCAGGCTGGCGATGGCCGAGGCGACCACGCCGAAGGCGAGCAGGATCAGCCAGGACGAGTAGAAGTCGCTCATCCCCACGATCGGCAGGACCTTGAAGATGGCGACCTGGTCGCGGACCCGCTCGAGGTAGTACATGCCGGCCCGGAGCAGCACGAAGGAGACCGCGGCGCCGAGGATCCCGGCGAACACGCCCTCGGCGAGGAAGGGCAGCCGGATGTAGGTGTTGCTGGCGCCCACCAGCTTCATGATCTGCGTCTCCTTGCGGCGCGCGAACGCGGCCACCCGCACGGTCACCGCGATCAGCACCACCGCGGCGACGCCGAGCACCGCGGCGAGCACCAGGAAGGAGTTGCGCAGCAGGTTGAGCACGGCGAAGAGCCGCTCGACCAGCCGCTTCTGGTCGACGATCTGGTCGACACCCGCGGTGCACTGCTCCTTGCCCCGGTCGTCGAGCACGCCGTTGCAGAAGCGGTCGTGCACCTGGGCGAACTGCTCCGGGTCCTTGAGCTTGATGCGGAAGCTCTCCGGCAGCGCCGTGGGCGTGACGTTGCGCCAGATGTCCTGGGAGTCCTTGAACTGCTCGCGGAAGCGCTGGTAGGCCTCCTGCTTGGACTCGTAGAACACGGTCTGCACCACCGGCACGCTCTGCAGCTGCTGGCGCAGGGTGTCGCGCTGCTCCTGGGTGATGTCGTTGCGCAGGAAGACCGAGACCTCGATCTTGTTCGACCAGTAGCCGAAGGACAGCGCCACCTGCCGGCCGGCGAGCAGGGCGATGCCGAACAGCGTGAGGCTGATGGCCACGATGATGACCAGCGACAACGCCAGGAGCAGGTTGCGGCGGAACCCTCGATAGGCTTCGAGTGCGATGTAGGAGAACCTAAACGCCAAGGTCGTACGCTCCTCGCTCCTGGTCCCTGATGACTTTGCCGTGCTCGAGCTCGACCACGCGCTTGCGCATGGCGTCGACGATGCGCTGGTCGTGGGTTGCCATGACCACGGTGGTCCCGGTGCGGTTGATCCGCTCCAGCAGCTTCATGATGTCTTCGGTGGTGGTGGGGTCGAGGTTTCCGCTGGGCTCGTCGCAGAGCATGATCAGCGGCCGGTTGACGAACGCGCGCGCGATCGAGACACGCTGCTGCTCGCCGCCGGAGAGCTCGTGCGGGAAGCGTTCGGCCTTGTCGGAGAGGCCGACCAGCTTGAGCACCTCTGGGACGGTCCGCTCGATGTTGTGGCGGCGCTGGCCGATGACCTCGAGGGCGAAGGCGACGTTCTCGCGCACCGTCTTGTTCGACAGCAGCTTGAAGTCCTGGAAGACGCAGCCGATGGCGCGACGCAACGCCGGCACCTTCCAGGAGGCGAGCCGGTTGAGCTCCTTGCCGGCCACCCAGATGCGCCCGCTGGAGGGCTTGTCCTCCTTGGTCAGCAGGCGCAGGAAGGTGGACTTGCCCGAGCCCGACTGGCCCACCACGAAGACGAACTCACCCTTGTTGACCTCGACCGAGACGTCGTCGAGCGCGACCACGTCGGAGCCGTAGACCTTGGTCACATGTTCAAGCTTGATCACGGGTTCCGAGCAACCTTTCTGCGAGCCTCGCTGCCGGCGGCCGGGCGCCAAGGCGCGGGTCCAGGGCCCGGGAGGGGTACCGGACGCGGCATGACGTTACCAGACCGGCCAATGGACTACACATGAGCTACGGCGGGGGTTGGCGGCGCCCTGCGAGCCGGTCGACCCGGACGGATAGCGCGCAGGATGCCCCAGCGCGGCAACTCGCCTACGCACTTCTCCGTAAAGGCAGGTCAGCACGCCCTGCCGCGCAGATGCCCGGAATCATCCACTTTGGGGGCACTCAGGTGGGAGGTGCGGTCGCCCGGCGGCGGCGCACGCGGGCGACCAGGAGCGGGACCACCAGGACGCCGACGCCGACGACGGTGAGAGCCTTGCCGGCCAGGTCGACCGGGGTGTCACGGTAGACCAGCCGCACCTTGGCCTGGGTGGGCACCACCACCATCAGGCCAGGCGAGAGCATCCAGGGGCCCTTTGCCCCCTCCACGTGCCAGTTGGGGAAGTAGGAGACCTTGACCACGTGCGGCTCGCCGATCCGGTCGGTGGTGAACTCCAAGGTGTCGTCGCCGACCATGTGGGCAGGCACCGGCCCGGGCCGCCGCAGGGCCTGGTGCGGCAGCTCGCGGATGGGCAGGCGGCCGGCGTCGGCGAAGGCGGCCCTCGCCGCCTTGTCGGAGGCGGAGGCGTACGCCAACGGCACGTCCAGCCACTTGGCCGTGCGGTACCAGGTCAGCGAGCTGTCGCGCCAGTCGGGGTCGTCGAGCAGCACCGGCTGGTAGGGCGGGACCTCGACCAGGTGGCCGTCGCCGACCTCGTAGATCACGAAGCGGCCGCTGGTCGCCACCACCGGCAGCTTGGCCTGCTTGGCGGCCTTCTTGGCCTGGTCGGTGTAGCCCACGTAGTAGCGCACGCCGAACATGCGCAGGTGGCGCAGGCCGCTGGCGAAGTCGAAGCTGGGGTACTCGATGCCGGGTACCGCCTGGGTCTGGGTCTGCGACGTCTCGGCCTGGTTGATGAAGTGGAACGGGGCGTTGATGGACGACTCGATCAGCAGCCCCTCCATGCTGTCGTGGCCGGCGAACACGGGGATGTTCTCGAGCGTGCGGGTGGTGCCGAAGCTCTCGTAGTCGCGGCTGAACTCCCACATCACCCGGCCGGGCGGCAGCCCCCGCAGGGTGTCGAAGAGCTGCTTGGCCTGGCTCCAGCCGGGCTTGACCTCGAAGCCCTCGTAGTTGTAGCGCGACCAGCCAGGGACGAAGCTGCGGTGACGCCAGGACCCGTACACCGGGGTGAGCACCAGCAGCAGGGTCACGCCGACGTAGGCCAGCCGCAGCGGCACGCCGGTGCCGCGCTGCAGCAGCGCGGTCGCCTTGGCCACCACCACCGCCGCGCCGTAGGCGGCCACCAGCATCATGCACAGGTAGATGAACGGCAGCATGCGCGCGTTCCACAGCGACGCCTTGGGAAAGTAGCGCTCCAGCAGCGCGTACACCGCCACCGCCACGGTGCCCGGCCAGGCGAACAGCAGCACGCGGCGCTCGCCCCTGAGCGCCGCGGCGGCGAGGCCGACCAGGGTGAACGGCAGGTAGGGCCGCAGCTCCTCGGGGAACAGCACGCCGTAGCCGGTGAGCTGGGTCCAGGCGAAGTGCGCGGTGTAGTCGATCCGCACGATGAACGGCAGCGCCCAGAAGGCGGCCAGGCAGAACGCCAGGCAGAACACCCGGCCGAGCTGGCCGACCGCCGCCGCCATGCTGCGCAGCGTCGGCCGCAGCAGCAGCACCGTCGCGCCGAGGACCAGCACGATGGTGGTGAGGATGTGCGACAGCACCACGGCGGCGACCACCAGGGTGGTCACCCGCCAGCCGCGGCCGCCCTCCTCCACCACCCGCCACAGCAGCGCCAGGGCGAGCGGCAGCAGCGCGAACGAGAGCGCGAAGGGGAACTCGCCCGCCATGGTGCTGGCGATGTTGCCGCCGTAGATGGTGTATGAGGTCATGAACAGGAACGGCACCGAGGCCGCGGCGGCGAGCAGCGGGGCCGGCTCGGGCAGGCGCAGCACCCGGAAGGCGCCCCAGCAGGTCAGCGGCAGCGCGAACAGCCCGGAGGCGGTGACCAGCTTGAAGGCCACCTGGCTGCCGAGCAGCGGGCTGAGCGCGGCGATCAAGGTGTAGGGAAGGGGGAAGTAGAAGGTCAGCATGGGGATGCCGGCGAACCAGCCCGTTGCCCAGCCGGTCACCTTGCCGCGCGGCAGCAGCCGCTCGCGCAGGAACTCGGCCACGTAGTGGTGGGAGCCCATGTCGCCGCCAGCGGCGGTGGTGTGCGACAGGATAAGGTTCAGGTGCAGGACTCGGATGAGGACGAGGTAGATGGCGGCGAACGCGGCCACCGTGAGGGCGCGGTGCACCCACAGCGCGCGCGAGCGGGCCGCGGTCAGTCCCCCAGGCCGTGCCGCCGTGATCGTCGCCAGCCGAGTCTCCTCCCATCGGAAGTCGCAAGTTCAATGAAAGCAGGATCGGCATGGTAACGCGGCTCCGGGTGGCCGAGAGCCCCGGCTCTGACCCCGACCCCACCCCCGACCGCTGGCTGCCCGCCGCCGACCTCCCCCTCGGCGGCGGGCGCACGGGGAAGGTGGCGTTCGACCGTGGCGGCCGGGCGCGGTTGCGCCTGGTGCTCGACCGGCCGGCCAGCGACGCCGACGTCGCGCTGCTGGCACAGGCCGCCGAGGTCCTCCCCCACCTGCGCCTCGACGACCTCGACGCGGGCAGCGACTACCCGCTGCGCCACGCCCGCCACTTCGGCCTCGAGCGGGCACTCGGCCCCGGCGCCTTCAACCGGGCGGCCGAGGTCGAGCTGGTCGCGCCGGGCGGGCGCCGGCTTCCGGTCGCGCTCGGCGCCTGCGGCCTGCCCGCCCGCACGGTGCGCGCGGACCAGCCCCCGGCGGCGCCGGAGCGGCCGGCCGCGGCAGGCCCGCCGGCGGGCGGCGGCGTGGCGGAGCGGCTGCTGCTGGCGGCCGGCCGCCGCCTGGTCGCCACCACCCGGCTGTCGGCCTGGACGCTGTGCGGCCTCGCCCTCGGCGTCACGCTGGCGGTGTTCCTGCTCGGGTTCGTGCACCAGAGCTGGACGCTGCACCAGCGCTTCGGCACCTACGGCTACGACGTCGGCATCTACGACCAGGGCACCTGGCTGCTCTCCAGGCTGCACTGGCCGTTCTCGACCATCCGCGGGCTGCCGCTCTTCGGCGACCACGCCTCCTACGTGCTGCTGCTGCTCGCGCCGCTGTACCGGATCTGGGCGGACCCGCGCCTGCTGCTCACCATCCAGGTGGCGTTCCTGGCGCTGCCGGCGGTGGTGGTCTACAAGCTCGGCGCGCGCCGGCTCGGCCATCCGGCCGCCGGGCTCGCGGTCGCCGTCGCCTACCTCGCCTACCCGGCGATGCAGTGGGCGATCGTGTGGCAGTTCCACCCGGAGACGATCGCGGCCGGGGCGCTGGCGATGGCCGCGCTCGCCGCCGACCGGGAGCGGCCCGGCGCCATGTACGCCTGGCTCGCCCTGGCGCTGGCCTGCCGCGAGGACGTCGGCCTGGTGGTCGCCGGCTTCGGCGCCCTGCTGGCCGTCAGCGGCAGGCGCGAGCTGGGGCGGCGTACCGCCCTGCTCGGCCTCGGCTGGTTCCTGGTGGTCACCTTCCTGCTGATCCCGTTGGCGAACGGGCGCCCGACGGCGCAGTTCGAGGCGGCCTACCGGATCGGCGGCCGCGGGCCGCTGGCGTTGCTGCTCGGCCTGCCCTGGATCGTGCTGCACGCGGCGACCACCGCCATCTCCAACGACGGGCTCTGGTACCTGGTGCTGGTCTTCCTCCCCCTTGCCGGCATGCCGCTGCTGGCACCGCGGTGGCTGCTGCCCGTGGCCGCCCCGCTGCTGCTCAACCTCGCGGCGGCCCACCCTGAGCAGCACCAGATCCGCTTCCACTACCTCGCCACCGCGGCGCCGTTCCTGGCGCTGGCCGCGGTGGCCGGGCTCGAGGTGGTCGCCGCCCGCCGCCGCGCCCTGCTCGCGCCGCTGCTGGTGCTGCTGGTGCTGCTCGCCTTCGTAACGGACCAAAGGGCCGGGCCGACGCTGTGGTCCAAGGACAAGGTCCTGCCCGCCGCCTCGGCGGTCGACGCCAGCCGCGACGCCGCCCTCGCCACGGTCGCCCCTGGCGAGCCGGTCAGCGCCCAGTTCCACCTGGTCGCCCACCTGACCCACCGGACCAAGGCGTACGAGTTCCCCAACCCGTTCCGCGCGGTGAACTGGGGGCTGTCCGGCGACGGGCACTCCGGGGCCGAGGTCGACGCGGTGCGCTGGGTGGTGGTGGAGCCGGCCCTGCTCGGCCAGGACGACCGCAACCTGCTGCAGCGGCTGCAGGAGAACGGCCAGTGGCGCGTCGCCTACGACAGCGGCGGCGTCGAGGTCCTGCAGCGCGCCGCGGAGCCGTCCCCGTGACCCCGCTCACCATCATCCTGCCCTGCTTCGACGAGGGCGAGCGGCTGCCCGGGGCGCTGGAGCGCTACCTGCGCCACTTCCCCGGCGGCGACGGCGGCATCGAGCTGCTGGTGGTGGACGACGGCTCCGGCGACGAGACCGTGGCCGTGGCCGAGGCGGTCGCCGCCCACGACCCGCGCGTGCAGGTGCTGCGCTGCAGCCCCCACCGCGGCAAGGGCTTCGCGGTGCGCACCGGGATGCTGGCCGGCAGGGGCGAGCTGCTGGTGTTCACCGACGCCGACGCCTCCTACGGGCCCGAGCAGGTCGAGCGGGTGGTGCGCGCCCTCGACGACGCCGCGGTGGCGATCGGCCGGCGCGGCGAGCTGGAGAGCGGCGGGCCGCTGCTGCGCCGCCTCGCCAGCCGGGTCTTCAACCTGGCCATGCGCCTGCTGCTGGGGCTGCCGTTCCGCGACACCCAGTGCGGCCTCAAGGCCTTCCGCCGCGACGCGGCCAGGGAGCTGTTCGGGCGCGCCCGGGTCGACGGCTTCGCCTTCGACGCCGAGACCCTGTTCCTCGCCCGCCGCCTGGGCCTGACCGTGGTGGAGGTGGAGGTGAGCCCGGAGCAGCGCGAGGGCTCCAAGGTGCGGCTCGCCGTGGACGCCCTGCGCATGCTGCGCGACATGTGGCGGGTGCGCCGTGCCGCCGCGGCCGGCGCCTACGACCACGGCGCCACGCCGGTCCGCGACCGGGCGGACTGAGGACCGGCCCGGCGGACCTGGCCAGGTGGACGCGGCGCGCCGGGGCGGCGTCCGGGAGGCCGCGGTCAGCCAGGGCGGGTGCGCCGGGCGACCACGATGCCGTTGCTCGACCAGATCACCCGGAACTCGCCGCCCTTGCCGGTGAGCTGCGCGTACAGGGCCTGGTTCTGGCCGTTCAGGGCGGTGTCGAGGACCAGGTAGTCGGCGCTGGCCTCCTCGGGCGGGTTCTCGCCGCGCACGGCCCAGTTGGTGACCACCCACGGGTTGGGCCACTCGTAGATGTGGGTGCGGTGGGTGAGGTGCGGGACCAGGTAGTAGGTGGCGGAGACGCCCGCGCCGGCGGGCACCTGGCGCAGCGCCGCCCTGGCGGCGGCGTGCTTGGGCTGGGGCGCGGCCCAGATGCCGCTGTGGAACTTGACCCCGAGCGGCGACGGCGACCAGGCCACGTTGCCGGCCAGGGCGGTCGCCGCGACCAGGCCGACCAGGAAGCGCTGGCGGCTGGGGCGGTCGCCGAGCCTGGCGCAGGCCTCGACGGTGGCGAGGAACACCGCCGCGATCACGATCGCGCTGTAGTGGTAGCGGATGTCGTGGGTGTAGCCGTGGGCCGAGATGACGTTGATGGCCGCCTGCGGCACGCCGATGGCCAGCAGCGGCAGCGCCAGCAGGGGCAGGAACGCGACCGGCGCGAGCAGCTGGGTGTAGTAGGTGAGGCGGTCCGGCTGGGAGGCCAGGTCGAAGACCAGGCCCGGGTGGCGCAGCACGTTGAGGAAGATCGCCCCGACGGAGTTGCCGAACTGCGGGAACAGGTCCTCGTAGAGCGGCCCGACGCCGTCGTTGGCCCAGGGGATCACCACCCGGGTGGCCAGCGCGAACCAGACCGCGCCGGTGAGCGCGGTGACCACCCCGACGCGCCGCTCGCCGCGCAGGGCGAGCACCACCCCGAGGGCGAGTACGGCCAGGGCGGCGTCCTCCTTGCACAGCAGGGCGAGCGCGACCGCGACCGCGAAGCCCTTCCAGCGCCGGCGGGTGGCCAGCAGCCAGGCGGCCAGCAGCGGCGTGATGGTCAGCGCGTCGGGGTGGAAGTGCCACCAGTTGATCCACTCGAGCGCCGGGTAGAGCAGGTAGGCGGCCGCCAGCACCAGGGCGGTCCAGGCGTTGCCGAGCCGGTCGCGGGCCAGCAGCCACAGCGGCACCGCGCCGAGCGCCATCCAGACGGTCTCCACCAGGTAGAGGAAGTGCGGCCCGGCGCCGAGCCAGTAGAACGGCACGAACGCGAGCGTCACCGGGTTGACGTGGTGGCCGAAGTACTCGAGGCCGCGCACGGTCACGAACGGGTCCTTGAAGCGGGACAGCAGCCAGATGCCCTGGTCGTAGATGCCCATGTCGAAGCCGAAGGTGCCGAAGTTCGACTGCTGCGCCCAGGTGAGCCGGCCGAACACGACCACGTACGCGACCACCAGCGCGGCGAGGAGGACGACGGGGCGGCGGTCTGCGACCGCCGCCGGGGCTTCCGCCTCCGGCTCGGCCTCGGCGCCGGGGTCGGGGCGGGGGCGGCCCGTCCGGGAGGTGGCCGCGCCCACGGCCGGGAACAGCCTCGCCATGCTCGCCGCCTCATCCTCCCGTTGGCCGGTGCGCCGGCGGACGCTCCACGGTCCGCTCCCGTGACGTGCCGGGCGGCACGATCTTAACGGCAGGAGCGGCGCGGCCGCGCCGGCACACCGGGGGCCGGGCAGGACGGTAGCGCCGAGGCCGGTGGGGGGTCCGGGGGGCTCAAGGAGCGAAGCGGTAGCCCCCCGGGGATCAGGGGCGGGGTCCGGGGGGCTCAAGGAGCGAAGCGGTAGCCCCCCGGGGATCAGGGGCGCCCCGGGGCTGGGGCTCTCACGGTTCGGGATCAGCTCGCGGGGGGCAGCTCTCTCCCGGGGCCGGACCAGGCCACCTCGCAGCGGCCACAGGTCCAGGCGAAATGCCGGTGGTGCTGGTTGCGGCGCACCACCGCCTTGGTCACCAGTGCGTTGCAAGACCAGCAGTTGGTCGCCACCGTGACGACACCCGTGCGCGGGCCGTCCGGCTGGCCCTCGCGCTGTCGGGCCGTGCGTACTCGGACCACCCCCGATCAAGCAATGATTTGACAGGATTGTCTTTTCCTGCGCGTAAGCTTGGTAAACCTGGGCGCAGGCGCAGGGTGACGTGAAGCGGCCGCGCCCGAGGGCGCGGCCGCTGTGCTCCCTCGAGACTCAGCCGCGCTGGTCGGGGACGAGCGCCGGCTCGCGCTCGCGGCGGGCGCGGCGGCTGGGCTGGCGCTGGGGAGGCTGCTCGGCGTCGACCCGGTCGGGGTGCACGAACACCCAGCGCTTGTAGGTGGTGAAGCGGAAGGCCATGCCGAGCACCAGGCCCGCGAGCTGGGCGATGTTGAACCAGATGGGGCCGCTCTTGTGCAGGCCGTTGTGCACCGTCCAGATGCACGCCTCGGCGATCAGCAGCCCCACGCCGTTGAGCAGGAAGAACAGGCCGTACTCGCGGCCGAGGCCGGTCCTGGCCCGGTGCCGGAAGGTCCAGTGGCGGTTCATGAAGTACGACGAGGTGGCGGCCACGGCCACCGAGCCGGCCTTGCCCACCAGGGGGCTCCAGTGCAGGCCGAACACCAGCAGGTTGGCCAGGCCGAAGTCCAGGATCGTGTTGATCACGCCGACGATGCCGAACTTGGCCAGCTCGTGGACCAGGTGGCGCCAGCGGTCGTAGAGCCCGGTGAGCGCGCTCATCCGCAGACCCCGATCCGTGGCGGCGCCACCGCCAGCGCGGTCGCCCTCGCGGCGGTCAGGGCCACGGCGTCACGGTGGGGCTGCCGGTTGGCGAGCGGCTGGCTGCGGACGTACGCGCCGGCGGGGGCGCCGCTGCGGGCCAGCTCGGCCGCCTCGAGCACGCCGGCGTCGGCCAGGACGGCGACCGTGCTGGCCACCATCTGGGGCGGCGCGCACGACGGCGTGACGGTCACGGGGTGGGTAGCGGACATGACTCTCCAGGGTGCCAAGGTTGCGTGAACAGGCTGCACAGGTTAACGCACTCCGGGTTGCATTCGCGTCTCAGGGAACCACCAGCTCAGCGGTTATCGGTATTCCTGCTGACGGCGCGACGCCGCAGCTCGGCGGTGACGAATCGGTCCAGGTCGCCGTCGAGCACGGCCTGGATGTTGCCGGTCTCGACCTCGGTGCGATGGTCCTTGACCATCTGGTAGGGGTGCAGGACGTAGGAGCGGATCTGGTTGCCGAAGGCGATCTCGCCGCGGTCGCCGCGCAGCGCGGCCAGGGCCGCCTCGCGCTCCTGGCGGGCGCGCTCGGCCAGGCGGGCGGCGAGGATCTTCAGGGCGATCGTCTTGTTGGCGAGCTGCGAGCGCTCGTTCTGCACCGCCACCACGATGCCGCTGGGCAGGTGGGTCACGCGCACCGCCGAGTCGGTGGTGTTGACCCCCTGGCCGCCGGGGCCAGAGGAGCGGTAGATGTCGATGCGCAGCTCGCTCTCGTCGATCTCGGGCGCGTCGGCCTCGTCGAGCACCGGGATCACGTCGACCGCGGCGAACGAGGTGTGGCGCCGCTTGGCCTGGTCGAACGGGGAGATGCGGACCAGCCGGTGGGTGCCTGCCTCGGCCGAGAGCAGGCCGTACGCTCGCGTGCCCTCCACCGTGATGGTCACCGACTTGATGCCGGCCTCGTCGCCCTCCTGGTAGTCGTTGACGGTGACCTTGAAGCCACGCCGCTCGGCCCAGCGGGTGACCATGCGCCACAGCATCTCCGCCCAGTCCTGGGACTCGACCCCGCCGGCTCCCGGGTGGATGGTGACGATCGCGTCGTGGCTGTCGAACTCGCCCGACAGCAGGGCCAGGACCTCGAGCTCGTCCATGGCGCCGGCCAGCTCCTCCAGGCCCTGGCCGACCTCGGCGGCGGCGGCCTGGTCGTCCTCCTCGAGCGCCAGCCCGTTGAGGACCTCGAGGTCGGAGAGCTGCTCGCTGAGCCTGGCCACGAGGTCGAGGTCGGCCTCGACGGTGGACAGGCGGCGCATCACCTTGCGTGCCCGCTCCGGGTCGTCCCAGAGGTCGGGCGCTGCCGCCTGCTCGCGCAGCGTGGCCGCCTCGTGCTGCTTGGCGGCGACGTCAAAGGAACTCCTTTGCGTCGGCGAGGCGCTTGGCGAGGGTGGCGAGCTCCGGGGCATGGTCGGTGGGCACGAGCGGTCTCCTGGTTCGTGGTCGGGCGGCCGAGCTGACCTGCTGCGCGAGTCGGCCCTGCGGCCATCCTACCGGCCGGCCCGCGGTTGATCCTCGCCGGCCGCCTCGAGGGTCGCGGCCACCAGCGCCTGCGCCTCGTCCACGATGCGCTGCAGGTGCTCGTCGCCGCGGAAGCTCTCGGCGTAGACCTTGTAGACGTCCTCGGTACCCGACGGGCGCGCGGCGAACCAGCCGTGCTCGGTGACCACCTTGAGCCCGCCGATGGCGGCGCCGTTGCCAGGCGCCGTGGTCAGCACCTCGGCGATCGGCTCGCCGGCCAGCTCCGAGGCGCGCACGTCCTCGGCGGCGAGCCGCTTGAGCACGGCCTTCTGCTGCGGCGTGGCCGGCGCGTCGACGCGCCGGTAGGCGGGTGCGCCGAAGCGCCCGGTCAGCTGCTGGTAGCGCTCACCAGGGTCGTCGCCGGTGGTGGCGGTCACCTCGGCGGCGAGCAGGCACAGCGCGATGCCGTCCTTGTCGGTCGACCAGACGCTGCCGTCGCGGCGCAGCAGCGAGGCGCCGGCGCTCTCCTCGCCGCCGAAGCCGAGCGAGCCGTCGAGCAGCCCGGCGACGAACCACTTGAACCCCACCGGCACCTCCACCAGCTGGCGGCCGAGGTCGGCGGCGACCCGGTCGATCATGCTGCTGGACACGAGCGTCTTGCCGATGCCGGTCCCCGCGGGCCAGTCGCGGCGGCCGCCGAACAGGTAGGCGACCGCGACGGCGAGGTAGTGGTTGGGGTTCAGCAGGCCGGCGCCGCGGGTGACGATGCCGTGCCGGTCGGCGTCGGCGTCGTTGCCGAACGCCACGTCGTAGCGGTCCTTCAGCTCGATCAGGCCGGCCATGGCGTAGGGCGAGGAGCAGTCCATGCGGATCTTGCCGTCGTAGTCGAGCGGCATGAACCCGAAGGTCGGGTCGACCCGGTCGTTGACCACGGTGAGGTCGAGCCCGAAGCGCTCGCCGATCGCCCCCCAGTAGGCGACGCTGGCGCCGCCGAGCGGGTCGGCGCCCAGGCGCAGCCCGGCGCCGCGGACCGCCTCCAGGTCGACCACGGCGGGCAGGTCGGCGACGTACTCGCCGAGGAAGTCGTGGCGGCCGAGCGCCGGGGCGGCGCGCTCCCACGCCACCCGCGGCACGCCGTCGAGGCCGGCGGCGAGCAGGCGGTTGGCCTCCTCCTGGATGGCGTCGGTGACGTCGCTGTCGGCCGGGCCGCCGTTGGGCGGGTTGTACTTGAAGCCGCCGTCCTCCGGCGGGTTGTGCGACGGGGTCACCACGATGCCGTCGGCCAGCCCGCCGCCGCGGCCGCGGTTGTGGACCAGGATCGCGCGCGAGACCGCCGGCGTCGGCGTGTAGCCGCCGCCCGCGTCCACCAGCACCGCGACGTCGTTGGCGGCCAGCACCTCCACGGCCGTCTCGAAGGCCGGCTCGGAGAGCGCGTGGGTGTCGCGGCCGAGGAACAGCGGCCCGTCGACGCCGTGCCGCCGGCGCCAGCGGCAGATCGCCTCGGTGGTCGCCAGGATGTGCGCCTCGTTGAAGGAGCGGTGCAGCGCCGAGCCGCGGTGCCCCGAGGTGCCGAAGGCGACCCGCTGCGCCGGGTCGGAGACGTCCGGCCGCTCCTCGTAGTAGGCGCGCACCAGCCGCTCCACGTCGATCAGCATCGACGGGTCGGCCCGCCGTCCCGCCTGCTCGCTCACGCTCATCGCGCCGCCTCCCAGCTCGCGCCCGCCCGCCGCCGAAGGTGTACCCAGCCGGCGCTCACCCGAGCAGCTCGTCGAGGACCGGCGGGTCGGCGCCACGGCGGGTGCAGGTGATCGCCGCGGCGAGCACGGCCTCGTCGAGGACCTCGAGGAGGGTGGCCTCCCCGATCGCCCTGAGCGCGGCGCGGCGCTCGGTACCGAGCAGGTCGCGGCGGTACAGCCCGGCCAGCAGCGCGCTGGTGAAGGCGTCACCGGCGCCGACGGTGTCGACCACCGCCACCCGCCGGCCGGGGCGGCGCAGCAGCCCGGTGCCGGCGGCGACCGCCACCACGCCCTCGGCGCCGCGGGTGATGGCGACCAGCGCCGGGCCGAGCGCCAGCCAGGCCTCGGCGACCTCCTCGGCGGCGCGGCCGGGGAGCAGCCAGGCGACGTCCTCGACGCTCGCCTTGACCACGTCGGCGAGGGCCACCAGCCGCTCGGCCCGCTCGAGGGCGCGCTCGGGCGAGCCCATCAGCAGCGGCCGGCAGTTCGGGTCGTAGGAGATCGTCACCGCGCCGCGCGCCCGCCGCAGCAGGCGCAGCAGGGCGTCGGCACCCGGCGCCATGGTGAGCGCGAGCGAGCCGGTGTGGAGCGCGAGCAGGCGTCCGTCGAGCACCCGGTCGAGCTCGGCGTCGCGCCACTGCCAGTCGGCGGTGCCGTCGACCCGGAAGTCGTAGGACACGGCGCCGTCGGGGTCCACGTCGACGATCGCCAGCGAGGTCGGCTCGGCCGCCGTCACCACGCCGCCGAGGTCGACGCCGTTGCCGGCCAGGTGCCGGCGGATGCGGCGCCCGAAGGGGTCGTCGGCCAGGCGCGCGACCATGCGCGCCGGCACCTGCAGCCGGGCGAGGCCGACGGCGACGTTGGCCGGGCTGCCGCCAGGCACCGCCTGGTAGAGCCCGTCCTGGTCCCGCGGCACGAGGTCGATCAGGGCCTCGCCGACGACCGCGACCGCGCTGGGTTGCAGGTCCACTACTCGCTCGGGACCTCCTCGCCCGCCATCGCGCCGGTCATCAGCGCCACCGCCTCCGACATCGAGTGGGTGCCGGTGTCGATCACCGCCACCCGCCGCCCCAGGCGCTGGATGTGCACCCGGTCGGCGACCTCGTAGACGTGCGGCATGTTGTGGCTGATCAGGATCACCGGCAGCCCGCGGTCGCGCACCTTGCGGATGAGGTCGAGCACCATGTGGGACTCCTTGACCCCGAGCGCCGCGGTGGGCTCGTCCATGATCACCACGTGGCGCGCGAAGGCGGCGCTGCGGGCGACCGCGACGCCCTGCCGCTGCCCGCCGGAGAGCGTCTCGACCGTCTGCCGCATCGAGTTGACGCCGATCTTGAGGTCCTGCATGTGGGTGCGCGCCTCGCCGAGCATGCGCCGCTTGTCGAGCATGCGCAGCAGCGAGCCGAGCACCCCGGGGCGGCGCACCTCGCGCCCGAGGAACAGGTTGTCGGCGATGTCGAGCGCCGGCGCGACCGCCAGGTCCTGGTAGACGGTCTCGATCCCTTGGCGGCGCGCGTCGAGCGGCGAGTGGAACTGGACCGGGCTGCCGTCGAGGCGGATCTCGCCCGCGTCGGGGACCAGCGCCCCGGACAGTGCCTTGATCAGGGTCGATTTGCCGGCGCCGTTGTCGCCGATGACGGCGAGGATCTCCCCTGGCAGCAGCTCGAAGTCGCAGCCGTCCAGGGCGGTCACGTGGCCGTAGCGCTTGACCAGCCCGCGTGCTTCGAGGACCGGGGTGGTGGTGCGGCGGTCGCTGACGGCGGTCACCTCTGCCTCCTGCGGGCAAGCTGGTCGACGGCGACCGCGAGGATCACCAGGATGCCGGTGATCAGCACCTGGTAGATCGAGCGGACGCCCATGAGCTGCAGACCGTTGCGGACGATGCCGACGATCAGCGCGCCGATCAGCGTGCCGATGACGCTGCCGCGGCCGCCGAACAGGCTGGTGCCGCCGAGCACCACCGCGGTGATGCTGTCGAGGTTGTCGGTCTGCCCGGCCTGCGGGTCGCCGACGCCGGTCCGCGCGACCAGCAGCAGGCCGGCGACGCCGTAGATGAGCCCGGCGATGGTGTAGACGCCGAGCAGCACCCGGCGCGTGCGGATGCCGGTCAGGCGGGCCGCCTCCGGGTTGTTGCCGACCGCGTAGACGTGGCGACCGGCGGCGGTCTGCCGCAGGACGTACGCGGCGACCAGGAACAGCGCCAGCATCAGCACGCTGCCGTAGGTGACGTCCGTCTGGCCGACGCGGAAGGTGTCGCCGAAGAAGGTCAGGGACGACGGCAGCCCGGAGACGGTCTGGTCGTTGGAGTAGATGTGGGTGAGCGCGAAGGCGATGTTCAGGGTGCCGAGCGTGACGATGAACGGCGGCAGCCGCAGCGAGGTGACCAGCGCGCCGTTGAACGCCCCGAACGCGGCGCACACCGCCAGGCCGAGCAGCACCCCGAGGACGGGGCTGCCCCCGGGGCCGACGGCGAGCTTGGTGGCGACGATCGAGCCGAACGCCATCACCGCGCCGTTGGACAGGTCGATCCCGGCGGTGAGGATCACCAGCGTCTGCCCGATCGCCAGGGTGCCGACGACCATCACCTGCTGCACCACCAGCGACAGGTTGCCGCCGGTGAGGAACCGGTCGGACTGGAAGGAGAAGAACGCCGCGGCGAGCAGCAGCGCCGCCAGCGGCCCGACGGTGGACAGGCCGAGCGCGCGGGAGGCGAGCGACGGCGCGGCCTCGGACGGGGTCGCGCCGACCCGCTCGGCCGGCTTCACATCGGTCATGTGAGCATCCTCGGGGACTGGCCGCGGGGGTGGGCGGGCCCGGGGCCGGGGCGGCTGGATGCCGGCCCCGGCCTACCGGACGCCGTCGGGACTGTCAACCCCAGCAGTTGTCGAGGCCGTACTGGACGTCCTTGGAGTCCACGCCCGACTCCGGCTTGGCGGTGATCAGGGTGACGCCGGTGTCGGTGTAGCCGCTCGCCTTCTTGCCGCCGTTGGCGAAGTCGACCACGGCGGAGACGCCCTCGCTGGCCATCTTCAGCGGGTACTGCTGCGAGGTCGCGGCGATCTTGCCGGCCTTGACCGCCTGCACCCCGGTGCAGCCGCCGTCGACCGAGACGACCATGACGTCCTTGTCCTTGCCAGCGGCCCGCAGCGCGTTGTTGGCCCCGAGCGCCGCCGGCTCGTTGATCGTGTAGACCAGGTTGATCCCCGGCTCCTTCTGCAGGCAGTTCTCCATCGCCGTCTGGCCCTTGGCCTGGTCGCCCTGGGTGTCCTGGCTGCACACGACCTGCGGGCTGGTCGCCTGGTCGCTGGCGTTCTGGTCCACGTTGGCGGCGCCGAAGCCGGACAGGAAGCCGTTGTGGCGCAGCACGCCGACGGTGATGCCTGGCGCCAGGTCGAGGGTGGCGATCTTGACGGGCTTGCTGCCCATGGCCGCCTTGGCGTACTGGCCGATCAGCACGCCGGCCTTGAAGTTGTCGGTGGCGAACAGCGCGTCGGTGGCGCTCTGCGGGCTGGTGGGGGTGTCGAGCGCGATCACCAGCACGCCCTTGTCGCGGGCCTTCTGGATCGCCGGGACGATCGCCTTGGTGTCGCTCGGGGTGATCAAGATCCCCTTCACCCCCGCGGCGACCATGTTCTCGATCGCGGTGACCTGGCTGGCGTTGTCGCCGTCGAAGCGGCCCGCGGCGGTCATCAGCTTGGCGCCCTTGGCCTGGGCCTCCTTCTCGGCACCCTGCTTCATCTTGACGAAGAACGGGTTGGTCTCCGTCTTGGTGATCAGGCCGACCTGGATCTGGCCGCCCCCTCCCCCGCCCGATGACCCGTTCCCGCCGCCACCGCACGCGGCGGCCAGCAGCGCGACCGCCAGGCCCAGCAGCGCGACCCGCCCGCGGCGGAGCCGTGCGACGCCGTCGTCCATGACGTAACCCCTCCCTGGCCGGGCAACCCCGCACACCCGCCCTTGCTCCTGACAACGTTGTCAGGTTATATAGCACCCCGCCAGGACGGGTGTCCAGCACGGGACTTCAGTTGCTGTAGAATCCGCCGAGCGAGGCAAGGAAGGGCAGCGAGGGCGACGTGACAACGTTGGCAGGAGACGGCGACAGGCCGGCGCGGCGCGCGCCGACCATGCGGGACGTCGCCGCGCTCGCCGGGGTCAGCCTCAAGACCGTCTCCCGTGTGGTCAACGCCGAGCCCGGCGTCTCGCCGCAGCTCGCCGCTCGCGTCGTCGAAGCCGTCAGGCTGCTGGACTACCGCCACAACCTGACCGCAAGCAGCCTGCGGCGCTCCGACCAGAAGACCGCCTCGATCGGGCTGCTGCTCGAGGACGTCGCCAACCCCTTCTCCTCCGCGCTCCACCGCGGCGTCGAGGAGGTCGCCAGGCGCCGCGGCACGCTGGCGTTCGCCGGCTCCAGCGACGAGGACCCCGTCAGGGAGGGCGAGCTGCTGCGGGCCTTCGTCGCCCGCCGCGTCGACGGCCTGATCGTGGTGCCGTCCGGCCGCGACCGCGGCCACCTGTCGGAGCGCGAGCGGCTCGGGACGCCGCTGGTCTGCGTCGACCGGCCGGCAGCCTCCGGCGAGGTGGACAGCGTCACCGTCGACAACCGCGCCGGCGCCTGCCGGGCGCTGCGGCACCTTGCCGCCCACGGCCACCGGCGCATCGCCTTCCTCGGCGACCTGCACTCGATCTGGACCGCGGAGGAACGCCGCCTCGGCTACGTCGAGGGCCTGGCCGCCGAGGGCATCCCCTACGACCCGGCCCTGGTGCGCCAGGACCTGTCCAGCATCGAGGCGGCGCGGGCGGCGGTGCTGGACCTGCTGGCGCGGCACGAGCCCCCTTCCGCCCTGTTCACCGGTCAGAACCTGGTCACCATCGGCGCCATCAAGGGGCTACGGCAGCACGGGCTGCAGCACCGCGTCGCCCTGGTCGGCTTCGACGACTTCCTGCTCGCTGATCTGCTGGAACCCGCCGTGTCGGTGATCGTCCAGGACCCCGCCACTCTCGGCCACACCGCCGCCGAGCTGCTGTTCCAGCGCCTCGACGGCGACCACAGCCCCTCCCGCCACGTCGTCGTCCCCACCCGCCTGCTCCCCCGCGGCTCCGGCGAGCTCAGCCTGTAGCCGGGAACCGCCTGCGGCCACCCGCCGACTTACCCCGGGGCCTGCGTGCGGGCTTCCTCGTGGTCGAGGTCCTGGCTGATGCGGCGGAAGACCTCAGGGCTGAGGCCGGTGCGGTCGCGGACATGCAGCAGCTCGGTGCGTTCGGCGGCGAGCAGTTCCTCGCGGAGGGTGCGCAGCGTCCCGTGCAACGCGGCGGTCTCGTCATCGAGATTGTCGGGGTGGCGGGCGCGGAGCAGGTCGAGGCGGGCCTGGTAGCGCTGGCGCAGGGTGTCCAGCGGTTCGGCGGGCAGGTCGAGGTCCTCCTCCAGCTCGTCGAGGCGTCGCAGGGCGGCCTTGTCCATCCGGATACGGGTCTCTG
>WNGE01000402.1_pt1 | contig 55980 bp, 59 predicted proteins | sample 5400651 | NCBI WGS metagenome assembly WNGE01 (sample SAMN13153370, study PRJNA577476) | soil metagenome | isolation source: 60 cm soil or saprolite under grassland replicate 2 | place: USA:California | collected 2016-06-15 | reverse complement strand
AAGAAGCTGATCCGCGGCACTCTGGAACCCTACGGTCCTCGGCCGTCAGGCCCGCCCGAGCAGCTCGGCGTAGTCGAGCTCGGCCTCGTCGGTGAGGACGTGCGTGTACGTGTTCGCGGTCACGGCGAGGTTGCGCTGTCCGACGAGCTCGCCGATCCGGGCCCAGGGGACGCCGCGCAGATGCTCGAGCGAGATACGCCTATGTCGCAGGTCGGGGGGAGAAAACGCCGGCACGCCCGCGGCAGTGCACGCGCGCGCGATCGAGGTGCGGAAGCGATCGCCGCCGAAGTCCTGGAACACGGACCGCTGGGGCGTGCGGTCTTCGCGGGGGACGAGCTCGAGCACGGCGTCGAAGATCGCCGGCGGCACCTGCACCCACCGCCCGCGGCCGGTCTTGGAGACGGCCTGCGAGACGCGCCAGCGCTCGCGCGGCTCGTCGACGTCGCCCCAGGCGAGCCGCTCGAGCTCGCCCAGGCGCATCCCGGTCGCGTCGAGCACGAGCAGCGGCAGCCGGTAGCGGCTCGGGAGCAGCGCGTGTACGGGGAGCACGTGCGCGGCCGCGGGCGGTGCGATCTCCGGGCGCTGCTCGCGCGGCAGCCGGATGCGGACGCGGTCGCGCGCCGGGTTGGGCGCGACGCCAGCATGGTCGAGGACCATTGCGACCGCGTTGACGACCTTCCGGATCGACTCGCGCTTCGCGCCCTCTGAATCCAGCCGAGAAACGAGGTCGGCGAGGTCCTGGGCCGTGATCGTGTCGAGCCGGCGCTTGCCAAGCACCGGCAGCGCTTTGCGGAGCGCCGTGCGGTGCTGCAACTTTGTCGCCTCGGCGACGTCGACACGCGACTCCTGCCAACGCCGCGCGGCCTCGGCAAGCGTCGGAGCAAGCACCGGCTCGCGGAGCAGCGTCAGGTCGGGGACGCGGAGAGCTGCGAGCTCGCCGGCGATCCAGTCGCGGCGAACCTTCGCCTCGCGCGTCGTCGTGAAAGATCCGCCGTAGTGGCTGCGGCTCTCGCGCCCGCCGAGCCGGTACTCGACGCGGTAGCGCCTGCCGCCGCCCTTCGTCGGCCGCGTCCTGATCCAGACGCTAGCCACGAGCGTCCACCTGTCGGCCCATGGCTCCTCTGACGATCCTCGTCATCTTGAGCTCACGACGCTCGCGCTATCGGGCGGACTCGATCGTCACGAAAGGTGTGATGCTCAAGGAGCTCGAGGTAATCGTGGACGCGGATCATCGGACGCGAGTAGCCGGGGAGCGCCACCACTGGGACCGCTCGGAACACGGCGTCGACCGCCCGGCGTTCGAGTCCGAGCTCGCGCAGATGCGTGCGGTTGAGGAGCGATCCCGGCGTCTCGAGGAGCTCCTTGGCCACCGGATGAGATCGAGCTCCTTGCTCAGCCACCGCTTTTGCGGATGTGCCCCGTGCCCCGTGGCCCATCTTCGCCGGGCCGACCGAGGTATGTCCATCGGTGCTCGTCGCTGGGGGACGTGGCCTCTCGGGCGCTGCGCGACTCGTGTTCAGCATCTTGGCCCAGTCGTCCAGCGTCAGTTGGCGGGGAGCGGAAGTGTGGTCTGCGCGAGCGCATGCCATGAGAGGATCTCCTGCGGTCGTGGCATGATGAAGCTTGGAAGCATATCAGCCACAGATGACGGAATGCGGTCGGAGCCGTAGAATCGGCTCGATGCGAAGCGCCGACGTGATCCGCGAGGCGCGCCTGCGCGCGGGCCTGACGCAGTACGAGCTGGCGGCGCGAACCGGTCGCGACCGCTCGGTGATCGCCCGCTGGGAGCAGGGCACCGTCGCTCCCAGCGCCGAGACGCTCGTCGAGCTCGTGCGCGCCTGCGGCTTCGACCTCCCCCTCGAGCTCGTCCCGTACGAATCCTCGGACGCCGCGCGACTGCGCAAGAACGCTCTGCTCTCGCCCGAGCGCCGCGTCCAGCGGTTCCTGCAACCCCACGGCAGGGCCGGCCGCACGTCGTGAGCACGGAGCCGCAGTCGTTCGACCCCTACGCGCTCCTGACCGCCCTCGAGCGCCAGCGCGTCACCTACGTCCTGATCGGCGGCTTCGCCCGCATCATCCAAGGTACCGAGGAACTCACCCACGGGCTCGACCTCACTCCCTCGCTGCGGGCCGAGAACCTGCGCCGGCTCGCGCTCGCGCTCGACGACCTCGACGCCCGCCTCCCGAACGGCAACCGGCTCGAGCTCGACCGCGACCTCCGAACGCCCGCCGTGCTCGAGCTGCGGACCGAGGCCGGCGAGCTGAAGATCGTCCCCGAGCCCGCCGGCACCCGCGGCGGCTACGACGACCTCCGACGCGCCGCCACCCGCGAGCCGATCGGCAGAGGCCTCCGCCCACGGGTCGCCTCGATCGGCGACCTCGCCCGCATGCTCGCCGCCCTCGGTCGCGAGCAAGACATCCCGCCACTCCAACAGCTCCGTACACTCGCCGAGCTCGAGCGGAGCCTCTTGCGCGAGATCGGACGCTGACTGGCCGCCTGAGCCGATCGCAGGGTTCCTGTACAGCAACTACCCACCTCGATAGCAGGCGAGACACATATGCACCCTGGTGCAAATACGGGTCAGATTGCTGTATGGTGTCCGCATGTCACGCCGCCGGCTCCGGCGCAGAAGGGAGAAAGCGCAGCGCCGTGCGCCGCCGACGACCGGCGCGGACGACGTTCGCATGGTCGTCCGCGAGGCGACCCAAGTGGAGAGGCTCGCCTACACACGGCAGCAGGCAGCCGAAGCGCTCGGCATCAGCACCTCGACCTTCAACCGGCGCGTCCTCCCCTTGATCGAGACGCTGCGGATGGACTGGGGAACACGCCTCATCCCCGTCGACGAGCTTGAGCGCGTGCTCGCCGAGCGGAGACAGAAGGCCCAGGCAGAGTCGAGGCCGCCCGCGCGTCCTGGCCGCAAGGCACGTCTTTCGCCCGAGGTCGTCGCGCGCATCCGCGACGCGCACGCGCAGGGTAAGAGCCTCGGCGAAATCGCGCGCGGGCTCAACGCCGACGGCGTAGGAACCTCGCAGGCCGGGCGTCAGTGGTGGCCCTCGACGGTACGGGCCGTTCTCGCACGTTCGAGTCCCCCCTCCGGCGGGTCGCTCAGTAGCCCACCCGAGTTGACTCTTCCTCCGTCCCTCGAGCCCGAGCGCTGACGCGGTGGCGTCTTGAATCTGTCCGGTGACTATGCAATAAGTAGGAGTCGCCGTTAGGCAACAGCATGTTTGGGACTCGCTCTGCGGCTGAGTCTCCGCAAGTGGCCGCCGATACGAGGAGGGGTCTTCGTGAGTCCAATTTCGCCGCTCAGTCGTTCGTTCATCCGGCCGAGGAACGCGTTCTGCTTTCTCGCCGCATTGCTGCTCGTTTTCGGGCCGTCGTCGTTGACCCGTCCGCGGACGGCGCAGGCGGCGACGCATATCCCGACGACGACCTACTCGACGAACACGACCTGGACGGTGGCGAACAGCCCATACGTGGTCGATGGCGACGTTACCGTCGCAGCTGGGGCGACACTGACGATCGACCCCGGCGTGATCGTCAAGCTGAGCGGACAGTTCCGAACTTTGAGGGTAAACGGCACTCTTACCGCAATCGGAACGGAGAGTAGCCCCATCACGTTCACCTCCTACCAGGACGACAGCGCAGGCGGGGACACGAACGGAGACGGGGCGGCGACAAGCGGCGCTCCCGGTCAGTGGTACCACATCGAATTCAAGTCGAGCACGTCGCGGCTCGAGTACGCGACTGTCCGGTACGGCGGGTACGGCCCGGCACAGAACTACGCCCCCATCTACGTTTACGGAACCGGGTACGGCGTCACCCTCGATCATGCAACAATCACGAATAACCAGAAATCGGCGGTGATGGTCGGGAGCCGAGCGACGGTTACGATCACCAACTCTACGCTCTCGGATAATCAGTACGGCCTCTATGTCGATCTGGGAACGGCGACCATCGACCATACGACGATCGCCAACAACAGTTCGCGGGGGATCTGGTTCAACCTGCCGACCTTCAATCCTCTCCCAGCCGCGACCAACATCACAAACAGCGAAATCACAGCCAATACCGGCAATGGCGTTTATGTTGGCGTCAACGGCGATTATCCACTCGCTTCGATGCCTTCGGGAGCGTGGAACAACATCTACGGCAATAACAGCAACGGCGTGCAACTTGACGTCGTCGGCTACCCGGCGTTTAAGAATGCCAATGTCAATTGGCGAGGAAATTACTGGGGGTCCGATGTCACCTTCACTGCAAATCCCATAGGATGCGCAGACGCAACGCCTAACGCCACAGGACATCTGACCTACGGTTCAAGTACGAGCGGACCGATCGCTGGTGGGTCGTATTTGCTACCGCCTCAATATACGACGACGTGCTACTACGATCGATTCGCGATTGGTCCGTGCCAGTTCTTGAGCGAGCCGATATCTGCGGATGCGGGCGAAATCGACTTCGCACAGCCTAAGGAGCCAGCGGATGCGCTCGACTGTGCCCAGCAGGCCGCCGTGACGCCTCTGCAACTCGAGTCGGATCTTTCTTCCGAGGCCTGCCCGGATTTGCATACCGGGTATGTGGTTGATCCTGCCGCTTCGACCACCGATATCGCGGCCGATTACGAGCCGATGACGAGAAGCTTGGTTGATGAGCTGAACTCGTTCGAGACTATGTCATGCCCGTACTCCGGATCTCCTCTCGTCAACCGAATGATGGTGCAAACAAGCGCGCCAGCGCCCACCGGTTCGCCGACCATTCCCGGAAACTGGTATTGCAGTGGGGACGCACATTGGTGGCCCTCGTCAGGGACGATCCAAACGGGACCGTCTTATCGACCGGGTTATATCGGCCAGCGCTTCATCTATCAGACGTTCAAGTGGAATGCGTCGAACCTGAGCACTCTCGTGGATGAGTGCAGCTACAAGGCGACATACGAGCCCGACGCTGTCTTCTACAACTACGACGGACTCCACTACTTTGGCAAGAAGCGGAGTTGGCTCTCAAATCTACCCCGAAAGTACAACGATACGAATTTCAAAGACAGCGAGAATGAACTTGTCTACACCGTTGGCACGGCTAATGCACTGCAACTCGTTGCGGGCAAGGATTATGCCACCTTGATTCGTACGGATCCTGGTAACGCAGACATCGATACCGGAAAGCTGGTCGGTCAAGCAGGTATCCGTGTTCCGTCGATTTGCTACAGCACGTGGTGTGTATATCCGAAAGATTCCGAGTTCTTGATTGACGCCTGGGACTATTCGGTACCAGGGTTCATGTCGTGGAGTCATCCGTGAATGAGGGATATCTCTCTATGTCCTCACCCACGACGGGCTCGACATGACTCTAGTTCCTTACCAGCCGATCGCACTGAACCTGGGTAGGGCGCGTTGGGGATTAGTACGCGACCTGCACGAGCTGCTTGGGGCGGGCGTGATCGGTTGGGTGGTCGTCGCTTCGTTTGTCGCGTTACCAGTTGCGGCCCTGGTCGTGGCATTCACCAGAAGAAAGCTCGCATTCGTGGCGTTCGGCCTCTGGCTCTCGATTGCTCTCGAATCGTTTCTCTACTACGCGACGGACTGGTGGTCGAATCCCGGTTTAGGCATCTTCGCTGTCGAGGCGTCCACCGTCGGGCTCGGCTGGCTGATCGTTCTTGTCGCGGCTTCCCAAGGGCGCAGTCCGAGACGAGGACATGGCCTGAGCGACGACGCCGCCGACGCCGCCTCGGAAAACCCGCGAGTTTCAGCGGCGTCTCGTTAGCCTGACTCGCTCGCATCGCTCGAATGGGGGTTGTCTCAGGTGACAGCCGCTCCGACCTGATGTCATATGCCCCGTCGAAGCGCCACGGTACTCGTCGCTCTCGTGTCGACGGTCAGCGTCGCGGTGTCACGGGCGGCGATACCTAACGGTGAGTCGAACTACGCGCGTGCAAACGCGCGTTTGGCGAGGACGGTGAAACATTATCCGCGTGCGCGGCTGCTCGTGGAGGAACCGGTCAACGGCGAGGTCGGCACCGTCCCCTTCCAGGCCGTTGAGCGAATCTACTCGCTCTCGCCCGCCAGCACCCAGCGGCTGGTGAACCGCTTCTTCGAACGAAGCCTGGGTAAAGGGTGGCGACATCGGAGTGCAACGTGCTTCGTCTCTCGATCGCGCCTTGTCGTCGCGGTCGTGTCGACACGGAGACGCCGCCTCGGCGTGCTCATCGACAGCAGAGGGGCCCCGCGCTGTTATGACCTCACTGGCCAAATTGGCGACCTTCTCGACCTGGGGTATCCACAACCCTAATTTGGGACGACGGCTGGGGCAGCGCCTTCAAAGCTGCCTGATCAGGTCCGCCTAACTGGCCGAATCGCAGAGCGAGAAGACCGGCGCCAGCGGATGGCTTTGACAATCCCACGCAACGTGCGCGCGAGGGTCTCGCGGGGGTCCAGGCACCTCGTCGTTGGGGCGTTCGGTGGCCAGTTAGGTCGGCAGATTCCTTGGAGCCGTGCGACTTCGGGCGACCTGAATCGACTAGCCGCGACACCTGATCGACGCTTGCAATGACCACGTTAACGACGTGGTCCCGCGCTCGTCGGCGCCAGGGCGAAGAATCGGAGCGGCAACGCCGACTGTCTCCGTAGGCTCGACCCGCTGCCGCTGGGCGCGCGAAATCTCGAGGACAGCACCGAGGACAGCACCGGACGTGCTTCCGCGGCATCTCCGGCACGCTTGACCCACGCAACCGTGCGGGTGCGCGCTGCACGCCTACAGTCGTGATGCGCCTGGCAGGAATCGAACCTGCGACCTTGCGCTCCGGAGGCGCACGCTCTATCCCCTGAGCTACAGGCGCGAGGCGTCTAGTGTAGCCCCGATGGAGGTCTCCGCCCGGACCGCGACCTTGCAGCTCGCCGAGACCTTCGTGATCGCGCGGGACGCCGCCGATTCGGTGGACGTCGTCCAGGTCGAGATCCGTCACTACGGCATCAGCGGCTTCGGGGAAGGGACGCCGATCGACCGCTACGACGAGTCCGCCGAGTCCGCCGTCGCCTACGTCGAGGAGCACGCAGACGCGCTCGGAGACGATCCGTTCGCGCTCGAGGAGATCGAGGCGCGGCTGCAGCGACGCGAGTTCGCCGCCCGGGCGGCGATCGACGCCGCACTCCACGACCTCCAGGGGAAGATCGCCGGCCTGCCCACGTGGCGCCTGCTCGGGGTCCGGCGCGCCGGCCCTCCGACCTCGTGGACGATCTGGCTCGGCGACCCGGACGACATGGCCCGGCGCGCCGAGAAGGTTGCCGGGCGCTTCCACCGATTGAAGCTGAAGCTCGGCGCCCGCGACGGTCTCGACCTCGAGCGCGTTCGCGCCGTTCGCTCCGTCACGGACACGCCGCTCCAGGTCGACGTCAACGAGTACTGGTCCCTGGACGAGGCGCTCGAGCTGCTCCCGCAGATGGAGATCGAGTACTGCGAGCAGCCGCTCCCCGCCGGCGACGTCGGCGGGCCCCGTCTCAAGACAGCGTCGCCGGTCCCGATCTACGTCGACGAGGACTGCCACACGCTCACCGACGTCGCAGCGTGCGTCGAGCGCGCGCACGGGATCAACATCAAGCTCGCCAAGTCGGGCGGGATCCGCGAGGCCGTTCGCATGGCGCACGCCGCCCGTGCCCTCGGCCTCGGCGTAATGCTCGGCTGCATGGTCGAGTCGGGCCTCGGGATCGCCGCCGCCGCCCAGATCGCGAGCCTCTGCGACCACGTCGACCTCGACGGCAACCTGCTCCTGGCGGAGGACCCGTGGCCGGGAGTCGAGTTCAGCGACGGCGTTCAGCTTCCCTCGGAGCAACCCGGTCTCGGTGTCCGACAAGAGATACCTAGTCCTCGCTGACCAGCTCTCGCACGACCCGCACTACGGCAAGACGCTGCGGGGGGTCATGCGCTACCGCCGCGAGTCCGTGGTCGCGATCCTCGACACGAAGCGGGCGGGGGAGAGGGATGACGGCGTCCCCATCGTCGGCTCTGTCGACGACGCGCTCAGCCTCGGCCCCGACACCGCTCTCGTCGGCGTCGCCACGCAGGGCGGCCACTTCCCGGCGGACTGGCGGGAGCTGCTCGAGAGCTGCGTCGCCAGGGGTCTCCACCTCGAGAACGGCCTGCACGTCCGCCTGCGCGACATCCCCGGTCTCCCCGAGCTGGCCGCGAAGCACGGGGTCGAGCTGCGCGACCTCCGCGAGCCGCCCGCAGACCTGAGCACCGCCACCGGCGAGAACCTCCAGGTCGACGGGACGATCGTCCTCACGGTCGGCTCCGACTGCGCGATCGGGAAGATGACGGCGACGTGCGAGCTCGACCTGGAGGCCCGGAAGCGAGGCCTCCGCTCCGTCTTCGTCCCGACCGGCCAGACCGGGATCGCGATCGCCGGCTGGGGGATCGCCGTCGACGCTGTCGTGTCCGATTTCCTCGCGGGCGCCGCCGAGCGGCTCGTCGTCGAGGGCGCCGAGCGCGGCGACCTGCTCTGGGTGGAAGGACAGGGCGCGATCCTCCACCCGATCTACTCGGGGGTGACGCTCGGCCTGATGCACGGGAGCGCGCCGCACCTGTATGTGCTCTGCCATGAGGTCGGGCGCACCGTCGTCGAAGGCGACGCGACCGGTTCCCCGATCCCGAGCCTCCCCGAGCTCGTCGACCTGCACGAGCGGATGTCGCTCAGGCTCCGGCCCGCGAAGGTCGTCTGCGTCGCGCTCAACACCGCGAAGGCCGACGAGGAAACGGCGCGCGCGGCGATCGCGGACGCCGAGGCGGAGACCGGCTTACCGGCCGACGACCCCGTCCGCTTCGGGGCCGGCAAGCTGCTCGAAGCAGTGCTCAGAGCGTCTGACGGAATGACCACGCGCTAGACGCTCTTAATTCGCGCGGCTGACCTGCCGACAACAACTGCATGAAGCGAGCGACTGCGGCCCTGGCTTGCGTTCTCGCCGCGCTCGCGTTCGCGGGTGCTGCCTCGAGCACCACCTTCGGCGTCGCCGACGACGCCGGCAAGTACGCCGCCGACTCGGGTGCGGGCTTCTTCGCGATGCTGAACGACCTCGGCATGACCGAGAACCGCATCGCCGTCTTCTGGGATCCGTCCAACCCCACGACGATCGTCGACCAAGCCTTCCTCGACCGCTCGGTGCCGCAGGCGACGCAGCGCGGGATCGAGGTGTTGTTCGCGATCTACCCGTTGAAGGCGCGCGGCCTCGTCGACACGCCCAACGGCGTCGACCTGTTCGCGCAGTACGCAGCGAAGGTGGCCCGGCGGTACCCGCAGGTGCGCAAGCTCATCTGCCTCAACGAGGGCAACCAGCCTCGCTTCCACCAACCGCAGTTCGACAGCGCGGGCAACGGCGTCTCCGGCGCTGTCCAGGAGCGCGCGATGGCTGCCTGCTACGACGCCCTCAAGGCCGTCGACCCGGGGCTGGACGTGACCGGCTTCGGTCTGTCGCCCCGCGGAAACGACGACTTCGACGCCGACAGCAACGTCTCGCATTCGCCCGTCCGCTTCCTGCGCGAGATCGGCGACGCCTACCGGGCGAGCGGGCGGACGAAGCCGATCGCGGACGACGTCTCGATCCACTGCTATCCGAACAAGAACACGGACTCGCCGGCCGTCGGCTACGCGTGGCCGAAGATCGGCTGCGTCAACCTCGACCGCCTCAAGCAGGCCTGGTGGGACGCCTTCCACGGCACCGGCCAGCCGCTCTTCCAGGAGGCCGGCTCCTCGTTGGCCGGCCCCTTCGTCCGGATCTACGTCGACGAGGTCGGCTACCAGGCGCGGATCGCTCCCGACAAGAGCCGGCTCTACAGCGGCAGCGAGAACGTCCCGCTCGTGGACGAGAACACCCAGGGTTCCTACTACGCGCAGCTGATCGCGCTGATGGCTTGCGATCCGAACGTCGCGCTCCTCAACTTCTTCCACGCCGTCGACGAGCCCAGCCTCGCCGCGTGGCAGAGCGGCATGGTGCTCCCTGACGGGACCCGGCGCGCGTCCTACGGCACCGTCAAGGGCGCAATCGCACAGAATGGCCGATGCCGGAGTGCGCCGACATCCTGGCGCCACACGGACCAGCTCGTCGGAGCGGCCGCGGACTTCGGCGGCCTCAGCCGCTCCTTCCTCGTCAAGGCAGACGAAGGCTTCTCGTACAACGTCTCCGTCTTCCGCGGCTCCAAGCGGGTCACCGGTGCGCGCGGCACAGGCCAGGAGAACACCGGCACGCTGTTCAAGCTCCCGGCACTCGCCCGGGGCTCGTACCGGGTCGTCGTCAAGCTGAGTGCGGAGACAAACGCTCAGCGGACGAGCACCTTTGCCCGGACCTTCCGCGTGCGCTGATTCGATATAAGCGGCTCGATGGCCGACGCCGCCGCCAAGCTCGCCGACCTGATCGTCAACTACTCCGTCGAGGTGCAGCCGGGCCAGCTGGTTCGTCTGGACGGCGGCACCGTCGCCGCGCCGCTCCTGCTCGAGCTCTACCGGCAGGCGATCCGGGCCGGCGCCCATCCGTACACGCGGATCGCGCTCGAGGGCACGGAGCACATCGCCCTCAGCGAGGGCTCCGACGACCAGATCGCCTTCGTCTCTGAGATCGAGCGACACGAGGTGGAGGAGCTCGACGCACTGATCACCATCTGGGCTGACCGGAACACGCGGGCGCTGAGCCAGGCCGACCCAGTGCGCGTGAGCCGCCGGATGGCCGCGCAGCGGGCGCTCTCGAACCGCTACTGGGAGCGGATCGACGCGGGCGAGGCGAGGTGGTGCGGCACGCGCTTCCCGACCTACGCGCACGCGCAGGACGCCGAGATGTCGCTAGAGGAGTACGAGGAGTTCGTGTACGCCGCGTGTCACGTGCGCGCGCACGAGGATCCGGTCGCGCACTGGCAGGGTGTCTCGATCGGCCTCAACGCCCGCGCCCGCGAGCTCGAGAGCTTCCGCGAGCTGCGCGTCGCCGGGCTGGACACGGACCTCCGCTTCGTCGTCGAGGGCCGCAGCTGGCTCGCTGCCGACGGCAAGCTGAACATGCCTGACGGCGAGATCTTCACGAGTCCGGTCGAGACGGAGACGGAGGGCGAGATTCGCTTCACGTTCCCGGCGATCTTCAGCGGGCGCGCGGTCGAAGACGTCCGGCTCCGCTTCGAGGGCGGCCGCGTCGTCGCCGCGGATGCGGCCACAGGCGGCGACTACCTGCGCTCGCTGCTCGACATGGACGAGGGCGCGCGCGTGCTCGGCGAGGCCGCCTTCGGCCTGAACTACGAGATCGACCGCTTCACGCGCGACATCCTCTTCGACGAGAAGATCGGCGGGACGCTGCACTTCGCACTCGGCTCGAGCTTCAAGCAGCTCGGCGGCCGCAACGAGTCCGGCCTGCACTGGGACATGATCTGCGACCTCCGTGAAGAGGGCGAGGTCTACGCCGACGGCGAGCTCGTGTGGAAGGCGGGGCGGTTCCTGCGCGAGCCGCAGCCGGCCGAACCGGTCGCTGCGCGCTGACGCTGGCGCGGGTTGCGGTCATCTCCGACACGCACCTGCCCCGGGGGGCGCGTCGGCTGCCGGACGAGTGCCTACGCTTGCTCCGCGGGGCCGACCTGATCCTGCACGGCGGGGACTTCGTGTCCGCGGAGTTCCTCGAGGAGCTGCGCTCGCTCGGCCCGCCCGTGGAAGGCGTCTGCGGCAACATGGACGAGCCGGTGCTGAAGGAGACGCTGCCGCGCACGCGGGTCGTCGAGGTGGACGGGACGCGGGTCGGCATGGTGCACATGCCCGGCCCGGCCGCCGGCCGGGAGGCTCGACTCGCGGCGCGTTTCCCCGACTGCGAGGCGGTCGTCTACGGCCATACGCACGTGCCGCAGGTGGAGCGGTTCCAGCACCTCTGGATCTTGAATCCGGGTTCTCCGACCGAGCGGCGCAGCGCGCCCGTGCACTCGATGCTCGTCCTGCAGATCCGCCGCGACCGGATCATGCCGCAGCTCGTCACGCTGTCTTGACGGGCAAGTATCCCTTCAGGGGAGAGTCCGTCCGATCCACCCGCGAGAATGCAGCTAGAACCGGCTTGAATAAAGCGAAAGCGGCCCGGGTTGCACCCCGAACCGCTTTCTTGCCAACAAGGAGCGCTAGATGCCCCCAGTTGACCGCCGTAACCCTATCCGCGCCGCATCCTCGGAATCGACTTGCTCCCTGTTCGAGTTCGCGAGGGAGTTCCCCGACGATGAGGCTTGCCTGCGATGGCTGTGGCGCGAGCGCTTCGCCCCTGACGGCGAGCATGCCCATTGCGCCCGCTGCGACACGGAGAGGGTCTTCAAGCGCTACGAGACGGCGCAGAAACGGCCGGCTTGGGTTTGCCAGACCTGCGGCTTCCGCATACACCCGTTGAAGGGAACGATTTTCGAGAAGTCGTCCACGTCGCTCCAGTTGTGGTTCTACGGGATGTACCTGATGGCTAGCACTCGATGCGGGATCTCGGCCAAGCAGTTGGAGCGCGAGCTTGGCGTGACGTACAAGACCGCATGGAGGATGTTTAACCTGATCCGCAACCAACTGATGGTGCAAGACGACGTGCCGCTGTCGGGCGAAGTCGAAGCTGACGAGACGTGGGTCGGAGGGAAGCCGCGCCAGTCCGAGCGGAACGCGCTCTACCGGCAGGGGATCGTCGCCAAGCGCGGGCACGACTATCGCAAGCACACCATCGTCTTCGGTGCGGTCGAGCGTCGTGGCCGCGTGATGGCGAAGATCATCCCGAATAGTGGAGGGCCGCTCCTTCGAGAGACAGTCCACACGCACGTCATCCCTGCCTCGATCCTCTACACGGACGATTACGGCGGATACGCCACGCTTGACGGCACGTACCGGCACCGCCGCATCAATCACACCGCCAAGGTGTACGTGAGCGGAGACGTTCACACGCAGACCATTGAGGGATTCTTCGGCTTGACCAAGAACGGAATCCGGGGCGTCTACCACTCCGTCTCCCGCAAGTGGCTGCAGGGGTACCTGAACGAGTACGCGTGGCGCTACAACCGCCGCGACAACTCCGGCTCGATGTTCCACGAGCTGCTTGCGGAAGCGGTTGAGAGAGCCGCTTAGGGCTTCTTCACGGGCTTGATGGCCTTGCGGAAAGCGTCCATGAGATCCCTGCGCTTCGGCACGGGGATCTCCAAGCCCTTCGGCGTGGTCTGCTGCGGCTCTTGTGGCTTCTCGGCCATCCGTGGTGAGGTTAGCGCGTATGGCTGACTCCATCGATTTGTGCCGCGAGAAGATCAGGCGGGCCGAAACCCGTTTGGATGAGTTGAAAAGTGAGGTCGGCACGTTCTTCGAGGGGAACGAGCCTCACGACATCCCCGGCGACTACGACCCGGAGACGAAAACGTTCACGTTTTACTTCCGCATCGGCGAACCCCCGGTAGTCCTGGACGCGATCATCGGCGAGATCGCTCATGGCCTCCGCAGCGCTCTCAACAACCTCGCCGCGTCCCTGAGCGGAGCCTCGGACGCGAACATTGACTTTCCAGTCTTCGTCAATGAACCCGACTTCACTAGGAGCGGACGTAACAAGATCAAGAAGCTGCGGCCGGAACATCAAGCTGCGATTGAATGCCTTCAGCCGTACCAGCGAGCGGATCCCAACGAAACTCCGCTCGCGATCATCAACCGGCTCGCCCGTATAGACAAACATCGGGAAGGCACGTTCAAAGTCATCGCCAACGTCTTCGGGGACTACCACTTCAATGCAGTCCGCGACATCGCCAGCTACGGCCACGCCCAGCTCTACTACGGCGTGATGAAGAACGGCGACCCACTGGCCGAGATCGAGGTTGTCCCGAACGGCCCTCAGCCCGAACTTCACATACAAGCCAACTTCCGAGTGGGCATAGCGTTCGGCGAGCGATGGACGCTCCCGCATCCCTTCCCCCGACTGATCGCTGAGGTCCGGGACATCGTGGAAGCGTTCGCGACCTTCCCCCTTTAAACGATCCCTAGGAGTCACTCGGCGGCCTCGCGGCCTTCCGGGTGCCCGCCTCTCCCTTGAAGGGATACTTCCCTCTTGACGGACCGAACACGTGTTCGCTAGGATGGCGAACACGTGTTCGCCAAGGCTCTTGTCGTTCTGCTCGCCGTAGGCTTGCTGGTCGGCTATTTCGCGCGGCCATCGGGTGGGGCCGGTCCGGAGACGCGCTACGTCGTCAAGCCGTACGACACGCTCTGGACGATCGCCGCGGCGCACTACGCCGGTGACCCGCGCGAGGGGGTCTGGAAGCTCGAGCGGCGCAACCACCTCCGCGAGACGACGCTTCGGCCGGGGCAGGTGCTTACCTTCCCGTAGGGCTGCGGGCGTCGCTGCCCTGGCCGTCCGGCCGGAGTAGGGCAGCTGGCGGAGCGCGGCCGCCCGCGCAGTACCTAGCTCCGGCTCGGCCACGAGGCAGGGCTCGACGCAGTCGAACCTAGAATCGGACCGTGGATCTCGACCTCGTGTTCCTCGGCACGGCGGGCTCGATGCCGACCGCGCAGCGCGCTCCGACGGCGCTGCTCGTGCGGCGCGGGGGCGACCGGCTCCTCTTCGACTGCGCCGAGGGAACGCAGCGCCAGCTGCTCCGGTCGTCCGTCGGCCTCGTCGACCTGCACGAGATCTACATCACGCACTTCCACGCCGACCACGTGCTCGGACTGCCGGGAATGCTGAAGACGTTCGCCTTGCGCGGCCGCGAGCTGCCCCTCGACGTCTACGGGCCGCGCGGGCTCCGTGACCTGCTCGGCTCGCTCAAGCGTGTGGTCGGCAGGCTCAGCTACGAGCTCCGGCTGACCGAGCTCGAGCCCGGCGACGTGCTCGAGCGCACTGACTTCCGGCTCGCCACCTTCGGGGTCTCGCACGGCGTCACGTCACTCGGCTGGTCGCTGATCGAGGCGACGCGGCCGGGGCGGTTCGACGTCGCCGAGGCGGATGCGCTCGGCATCCCGAACGGACCCGAGCGGGGCGTCCTCCAGCACGGGCAGCCGGTGACCCTTGCGGACGGCCGGACGGTCACGCCCGAGCAGGTGCTCGGTCCGCCGCGGCCGGGCCGGAAGCTCGTGATCACGGGCGACACCGCCCCGTGCGAGGAAATCGTCGAGGCCGCGTGGGGGGCGGACGTGCTCGTCACCGAGGCGACGTTTGCCGAGGAGGAGCGCGACCGCGCCGAGGAGACGCTCCACCAGACGGCCACGCAGGCCGCCGAGATCGCGCAACGCGCAGAGGTCGAGCTGCTCGCGCTGACGCACCTCTCGAACCGTTACTTCGGGCCCGAGATCGCGCGCGAGGCCCGGGCCGTCTTCCCCGAGACGGTGGTGCCGCGGGACTTCGACGTGGTCGAGATCCCGTTCCCCGAGCGTGGGGCGCCGCAGCTCGTCAAGGGCGGCGCGGCCCACCGGCGCGAAGCAGAGCCAGTATCCTCCGCGCCGCAATGACCGAGTTCGTCCACGCAGTCGTCGCTGCTGACGTCGGGGAGGCCGAGGAGATCCAGGGGATCCTCAACTCGGCCGGGATCGAATCGCAGCTCGAGTCTGGCGAGGACGATTCGGTCGTGGTGCTCGTTCCGGAATCGGACCTCGAAGCCGCGCAGGACGCGATCGAGGCGATGACCGAACCGGACGACGTCATCGCCGAGCCGTAGAGCTCGCGATGAAGCTCGCGTCGCTGACGGCGCTCGTGGTCCTGGCGCTCGCCGGCTCTGCTGCGCACGGCGCGACACCGTCGGCCAATGCGTGGGCCCTGCTCGGCGACGGTCGCATCGTCAAGCTGAACCTCGGCAGCCGGCGCATAGTCGCGCAGCGCTCGCTCGGCCGGACGCCCCGTGGCGTGCGAACGCACGGGAGGATGCTCGCGCTCGACGGCGACAGGATCTACGCCCTCGTGCCGACACGGCCGCAGACGCTCGTTGTCGTCGATCGCGGGCTTCACGTCCTCGCCCGCACGCGCCTTGCCGCCGAAGTCAGCTACCGAGGCCTCGTACGCGTGTCAGGACAAACGTATCTCTACGGCTATCGCCCGGGGCAGATCGTGGGCCCGGTCGACAAGCTGCGCGAGTCCGCAGCCATCCTGAGCTACGTCGACCGTGACGGCGGGGTGACGTCTTGGACCATCCGCCCTCCCGAGCGACACGACTGGTGGGAATCGTGGGGCGCGGCGTCGGCGGACGGCCGTCGACTCGTCCTCTCGTACCACGGAGGGTGCGGCGGCGGCCTTGCGAAGCTTTGCACGAGCGGGGCGGATGTCCTCGACCTGACGGAGCCGACGCCACGCCCTCCCTGTGTGCAGCCGACGGACTCCAACCTCGGGTGCAGCGCCGACGTCCACGGGTCGGTCGCGGCGTTCGGTGAAGGCTGGATCGCCGCGACGGGTGGCGAGCGCCTGCTCGTTCTCGACGCCGACGGTTACGTGATTCGGGAGCTGGGCTGCGGTCGACGCTGCTCGCCGTCCCTTCCTCGGACGCGCGCGCAGGCAACGAGCTCACCGCAATCAGCCGCTCGTCGGGGCGAATCGTGCGTCGCTGGCGGTTCTCGCCCGCAGTCGTCGCCATGATCGGCGGGTAGGCTTCTCGACGAATGACGACGATGACGGTCTTCCGTGTCCGTGCGCGCGCGACAACCGCGCGCTCGCGGGCAGCACTTTCTCCGCAGTAGCGCGCTCGCAGCGGACATCGTTCGCGCGGCCGGAATCGCGCCGGGCGACCTCGTCGTCGATCTCGGCGCCGGAACCGGCATGCTCACGTCGGCACTCGCGCGCGCGGGCGCCGAGGTCGTCGCGGTCGAGCTCGATCCCGCGCTCGCCGCCGCGCTCCGCGAGCGGTTCCCGCGTGTCATCGAAGGAGACGCGCGCCGCGTGCCACTGCCGTGCGAGCCGTTTCGCGTCGTCGCGAACCTCCCGTTCGAGGGCGGGACGGAGATTCTCCGGCGCCTGGTCGAGGAGGCGCAGCTCGTCTCGGCGGATGTGATCGTCCAGTGGGAGCTGGCCCACAAACGGTCGGCCGTCTGGCCCAGCACGGCGCTCGGCGTGATCTGGGGCGCGTCGTTCGAGTTGACGCTCGTCCGGCGGCTGCCGCCGGAAGTGTTCGCACCGCCACCCACCGTCGACGCGGCCGTTCTGCGGCTTGTCCGGCGCCCGGAGCCGCTCGTCCCGGCTGCAGAGCGGCGCCGGTATGCCCAATTCGTCCAGTCTGGATTCCGACAAGGAGTGCGGAGAGTGGCGGCGCCGCTGACGCTGAAGCGCCTCGCGCGCGAGCTCGGCTTCCCCCAACGGCCACGCCCCTGCGACCTCGATGCGCGCCAGTGGGCCGCGCTGTACGGCCATGTAATGGCCGGGTTAGTTGCGTCTGGGCGTGACCGGATCTAGCGCTGGGCGAGCACGGCCGGGGGCCGTAGCCGGACGCCGAGCTTTCGGAGAGCCGTGTGCAGGCTCTCGAAGTGATCGCGTTTCGACGATCCGAGTGCTGAGTCGTCGTCCGCGTGCTTGGCGATCATCGGCTCGTGATACTTCGCATACCACGTGGCTGCTGCGACGATTGCTCGCAGCTCAGCGTCCGAGAGCGTTTCGGGCGCGGGAAGTTGAGAGGGATCTGCGGCCACGAGGAGATAGTAGAGGGGGGATCGGCCAACGCCACCGCGTAAGCGCAACAAGAGTGTGCCGGCTCTCGGCGTGAAGACAGAACTCGAGGCACTCGCTGTTTGCCTGGACGAGCGCGCCGGGCAATACCTCGCTCTCCGTGGGGCCGAGGACGTTGCCGAGTATCTGTCGAAGCCGGCCGATCGGAGCGACGAAGAGATCCTCACGGAGCCGATCCTCCGCTCACTCATCGAGCGTGTGCTCGGCTTTCCGCGCGACGCGTACTTCGAGCAACTCGGCCGAGGAGGTCAGGCCGACCGACTAGACAGCTTCCTCAGGCTGAATCCCGGACGAGAAGTGCGCCGCTACACGAGCTCCAACTCCTCGCGCTCGACGTCTCTCCGGGTACGGACCTCGCGTCGCTTCCGGAGACGCTTCAGGCATGGCGTGCCGCCGAAGGGCTTCCGCGCCGCGTCTGGGAGCAATACCTCCTCCGCGTCGCCTTTACCGGTATCGAAACAGCGGCCGATGCTTACTCGCGGCGTCTCGCGAAAGGGCTCTCGCCAGCCGTCAGGCGCGAGATTGAATCGCACGGGTTCAATTTCGGCGACCCGATCATGGAGCTGCCGCCGATGGTCGAAACACAGTCACCGTGGCGGGAGCACCCGGACGTGCTGGCACGTTCGCCCGAACCGGCGGCCATTCTTTACGGTGCAACTGATCCGGCTGGCCACGTCCACTACGTCCGGCTCGAGCGCGGAGCGGATCCGCCAAAGGCCGTCGTCGATGCGTTGAAGCCATGGCGATCGGTCCTCGAGTCACGCGCGGAGATCAAACGCAACTCGCGCTCGGAAATGGTGGGAGACCGCCTGGCCTCGCAATTCACGCGATCTCCGCGCACCCAAGGTGATCGCTCTCTATCGAACCGACCGCGGCCGCTTCGCAGTCGACGAGGCGGGAGACTTGCAACCCGGGAAGAAGGCGACGGTCGTTGTCGCGAAGACGGATGGGAGTCCAGTCGCCTACCTCTGCGGCGTGCTAAACAGCGAACTGCTCGATCTGTGGTACGCGGTGCGGGGGAAGCGACCGCGGGACGTGTGGCGCAACTACGAGCCGAAGCGGATGAACGAGATGCCGTATCGACCGCCGGACGGCGACTTGCGCGCGGAGCGGATCAGTGTGCTCGTCCGCGAAATCGCCGATAACCGCCACGCGCTTCTTCCGTATCGCGCAGCGTTCTCCCCGATCTCGAGTGCGTCGTCAAGGATCCTTGGAAGACCGGTCCTGTGGAGCTGGACGAGGGGGCACTCGTAGCCGAGCTTCCCGCGCGAACGAGAAGGTGTCGATCCGCCTCGACGCGCGGCTCGACCTCGAGTTGCGAGAGCGGGTTCGAGCTCATGTCGTCCGCGCCGAGCCGACACGGCTCAGCCTGGAGCGGGGGAAACGCGAGATCGGTCGGATCTCCGGTGACGCCGACCGACGGGCGGCGCCGGCCGCCGAGTAGATCCGTCCGCAGGGGGATGTAAGCTCCTGCGAGCCCGAACCCCTTTAACCCGGTCCAGAGAGGCCGGAAAGGAGTCGAATGCAGCTGCCTGCCCAGAGCCCCCTGCCCTCCGCAGCGTCGTGAGCGCAGTGGAAGCGGCACCGGGGAAGATCCTGATCGACGACGAGGCGCTCCGGCGGACGCTGACCCGGATCGCCCACGAGATCATCGAGGGCAACCCGGATCTCTCCCGCGTCGCGCTCGTCGGGATCCAGACGCGCGGCGTGCCGCTTGCTCAACGGCTCAGACGCCTGATCGAGGAGCGCGCCGGCCACGCCCCGGCAACGGGCTCTGTCGACATCACCTTCTACCGCGACGACGTCCAGGTGCGCGGAGGCGGTGCGCCGCTCCATCCGCAGCCGGTCGTCCGCTCGACGGCGCTCGACTTTCCGCTCGAGGGCAAGACCGTCGTCCTGGTCGACGACGTCCTCTACACGGGCCGGACGATCCGCGCCGCGATCGAGGCGCTCTTCGACTACGGCCGCCCCGACCGGATCCAGCTTGCCGTCCTCGTCGACCGCGGCCACCGGGAGCTGCCGATCCGCCCCGACTACGTCGGTAAGAACCTGCCGACCTCGCGCGACGAGCGCATCCAGGTGCAGCTCGTCGAGGTCGACGAGGTCGACCGAATCCTGCTGGTCCCGAACCCGGAAGAGGAGCGGTAACCGCCATGGGTGAGATCCATGTGATGCGGGAGGACCTGCGCCCGCCCGACCCGCCGCCGCGGCGGCACTTCATCTCGATCAAGGACGTCACGCGCGACGATCTCGAGCGGCTGATGGCGACCGCGCGCACCTTCGAGCGCAGCCTCGAGCGCGAGGTCAAGAAGCTGCCGACGCTCAAGGGCCGGCTCGTGATCAACATGTTCTACGAGTCGTCGACGCGCACGTCCTCCAGCTTCGAGCTCGCAGCGAAGCGGCTCTCCGCGGACACGATGTCGATCAAGGCCGCCGGCTCGTCCGTGGACAAGGGCGAGTCGTTGAAGGACACCGCGATCACGCTCGGCGCCTACGACCCGGACGTGATCGTCATCCGCCATCCGCAGATCGGCGCCCCGCAGCTCGTTGCGCGCGTCACCGACGCGCACGTGGTCAACGCGGGCGACGGCAAGCATCAGCATCCGACGCAGGCCCTGCTCGACCTCTACACGATCCGGGAGGAGTTCGGCCGGATCGAGGCGCTGCACGTCGCCGTCGTCGGCGACGTCCTTCATTCGCGGGTCGCACGCTCGCTGACGCAGGCGCTCCTCCTGATGGGCGCGCGGGTGACGCTCGTCGGGCCGCCGGCGCTGCTGCCGCGAGGGATCGAGGCGATGGGCTGCGAGTCGACGACCGACATCGCCGCGATCGCGGCCGCGGACGTCGTCTACGTCCTGCGCATGCAGCGGGAGCGGATGGAGGAGGGCGCCAACTTCGTGCCGTCGCTCCGCGAGTACACCGCCCGCTGGGGCGTCACACCGGCACGGCTCCGGCCGGGCCAGAAGGTGATGCACCCGGGGCCGATGAACCGCGGCGTCGAGATCGACCCGCGCGTCGCCGACGACGCGGACGCGCTGATCGAGGCGCAGGTCCGCGCCGGCCTCGTCACGCGGATGGCGGTCCTGTACGACCTGCTCGTCGGCGCACCCGCGCCGGTTCCGGTCGGCGAGCCCGTGGGAGTGGCGTGATGCTGTTCGCGAAGCAGGCTCCAAAGGAGAGCCTCGTCGTCCGCGGCGCCCGCGTCCTCGATCCCGTCGAGGGCATCGATGCCGTCATGGACGTCCGCGTCGACGACGGCATGATCGCCGCGCTCGGCGCGAATCTCGACGCGAACTCCCACAAGGTGATCGAGGCCGGCGGGCTGCTGCTCGCGCCGGCGTTCGTCGACCCGCACGTCCATCTCCGCACCCCTGGCCGAGAGGACGAGGAGACGATCGCCTCCGGGACGGCGGCGGCCGCGGCCGGCGGCTACTGCGCGATCCTCGCGATGCCGAACACGGATCCGGTCGTCGACTCGGCGGCGACGCTCGGCTCGCTCGTCGAGAGCGCGCGCACCGAGGCGGAGGTGCCGGTCGGCTTCCTCGCAGCGATCACGAAGGGCCAGGCCGGCTCCGAGCTGGCAGAGCTCGGCGAACTCGCCGACGCGGGCGCCGCTGGCTTCTCCGACGACGGCGTCCCGATCGCGTCGCCGGGGCTGATGCGGCGCGCGCTCCAGTACGGCTCGGTCACCGGCCGCAGGGTCGCGCTCCACTGCGAGGAGACGACGCTCTCGCGCGGCGGCCAGATGCACGAGGGCGCGGTCTCGGCCGAGCTCGGCTTCACCGGCTACCCCTCCGTGGCGGAGAGCCTGATGGTCGAGCGCGACCTCGCGCTCGCCGCCTACGAGGGACAGCCGCTGCACCTCCTCCACCTCTCGGCGTGGGAGTCGGTGCAGGCGCTGCGCCGGGCGCGCGAGGCCGGCATCGCGGCGACGGCCGAGGTGACGCCGCACCATCTCTGCCGCACCGACGAGGCCGTCCGCTCGCTCGACCCGAACCTGAAGATGAACCCGCCCCTGCGCAGCGCGGACGACCGCGCTGCGCTGATTGCCGGGCTGCAAGACGGGGTGATCACGGCCATAGCCACGGATCACGCGCCGCACGCGCGGCACGAGAAGGAGGTCCCGTTCGAGGCGGCGCCCTTCGGGGTCACCGGGCTCGAGACCGCGTTCTCGGCGATCTACACGCAGCTCGTCGAGCCCGGGCTCGTCCCGCTGGAGACGATCCTCGAGCGGATGTCGGCCGGACCGGCGCGAGCCTATGGCCTCGACGCGCCGCGGATCGCCGTCGGCGCGCCGGCGAACCTCGTCCTGCTCGACCTGAAGGCGAGCTGGCGCGTGACCGAGGACGGCTTCCGCTCGCGCTCGGTCAACTCGTGGCTGCTCGGCGAGACGGTCAAGGGACGGGTGCGCGCGACCGTTGCCGCAGGGAGGCTCGCGTACTCGGCGTGACAATTCCGGCCGAGCTCGCTCCGTACCTCGACGAGCTCGTCGAGCAGGTCGAGGATGTCGTCGACCTCGAAGCCGCGTACGTGATCGGGTCTGCAGCATCCGGGGCCTTCGAGCCCGGCCGCAGCGACCTCGACGTCTACGCGGTGACCCGCGAGCCGCTGCTGGACGCGACGAAGCGGGACCTCGTCGAGCGCATCGAGGCGCTCGACTGCCCAGCGCGGAAGCTCGAGCTCGTCGTCTACTCCCGCGAGGAGGCTTCGCGGCCGAACCCGCGCTTCGAGCTCAACCTGAACACCGGCGAGCACGTCGCCTTCACGCCTGATACGGGCCTGCCGGAGGAGTGGCCGTGCTGGTACGTCCTCGACCGAGCGGCCGCCGAACGCAACGCGGTGTCGCTCATGGGGCCGCCGTGGGCCGACCTCTTCGCGCCGGTCACGCACGTGCAAGTCCAGGAGGCGATCGAGGAGTCGCTGGACTGGCAGGAGCAGCACGATCCAATCGGCCGCAGCTCCGTCCTGAACGCGCTTCGCTCCTGGCACTGGGTCGAGACCGGTGACTGGGTATCGAAGCCGGAGGCCGCGCGCTGGCTGCGGAGCCGCGTTCGCGCCACGCTGGAGGAGGCGAGTTGACGGGGTTCCTGGCGCTCGAGGACGGGACCGTCTTCCGGGGCGATTCGGTCGCGGCCGAGGGGTTCGCCGTCGGCGAGGCGGTCTTCACCACCGCGATGACCGGCTACCAGGAGGTGGTCACAGATCCATCGTTTGCCGAGCAACTCGTCTGCTTCACGGCGCCGATGGTCGGCAACTACGGTGTCGCGGAGGGCCGCTCCGAGTCGGCGAAGCCACACGCGCGGGCGGTGCTGATGCGCGAGGCACGCGGCCCGGCGTGGACGGACTGGCTGCACGAGCGCGGCGTCGTCGCGCTGAGCGGCGTGGACACGCGCTCGCTCGTACTCAAGCTCCGGGAGGCCGGAGCGCTGCGCGGGGTCGTCGTCGCGGGCGACGGCTCGGTCGAGCAGGCCGTTGCGGTCGCGCGGAAGCAGGAGCCGATGGCGGGCCGCGCCCTCGCCGCAAGCGTCTCGACGCGCGAGCCGTACGTCTACTCGGAGCTCGGCCGAGCCGAGATCGCGGTCGTCGACTACGGCTGCAAGCGCTCGATCCTGCGCCGGCTCGCCGGGGCGGGTGCGGCCGTGACCGTCTTCCCGCACGACGTCGACGCGGGCGAGCTCGCTGGGCACGACGGCATCCTCCTCTCGAACGGGCCCGGCGACCCCGAGCCGCTCGTCGGGGAGATCGCCACGGTGCGGGAGCTCCTCGGGCGCGTCCCGATTCTCGGCATCTGCCTCGGCCACCAGCTGCTCGCCCTGGCCGCGGGCCACCGGACGTTCAAGCTGCCGTTCGGGCACCGCGGGGCGAACCATCCGGTGCTCGAGCGGCCGACCGGCCGCGTGCTCGTGACGGCGCAGAACCACGGCTTCGCGGTCGAGCCTTCCGACGCCCAGGAGGCGACGCACGTCTCGCTGTACGACGGCACGGTCGAAGGCCTCGAGTTCCCCGACGAGCGCGCGCGCAGCGTCCAGTTCCACCCGGAGGCGGGCCCCGGCCCGCACGACGCATGGCCGATCCTCGAGCAATGGGTGGAGGAGGTGAGCCTGCGTGCCGCGGCGTGACGACCTTCACTCGATCGCGCTGATCGGCTCGGGGCCGATCGTGATCGGGCAGGCGTGCGAGTTCGACTACGCCGGCTGCCAGGCGCTGAAGGTGCTCCGCGAGGACGGGTTCCGCACGGTCGTCGTCAACTCCAACCCGGCGACGATCATGACCGACCCCGGCTTCGCCGACCGCACGTATCTCGAGCCGCTCGACCTGGAGGGCGTCACCTCCGTGCTCGAGCGCGAACGTCCGGATGCCTTGCTGCCGACGATGGGCGGTCAGACGGCGCTCAACCTCGCTCGTGAGCTCGCCGAGTCGGGGAGGCTCGCGGAACTCGGCGTCGAGCTGATCGGCGCGCCCGTGGAGGTGATCGCACGCGCAGAGGACAGGGAGCTCTTCCGCGAGACGGTGCAGTCCGTAGGCCTGCGCGTCCCGCGATCGACGATCGTCACGGACCTCAGAGAGCTCCGTGGGGTGTCGCTTCCCGCCGTTGTCCGTCCGGCGTTCACGCTCGGCGGTCACGGTGGAGGCTTTGCAGCTAGCCAAGCCGAGCTCCACCGCCAGGTGGAGATCGGGTTGGCAGAGAGCCCCATCGGCCAGGTGCTCGTCGAGGAGTCCGTGCGGGGATGGGACGAGTTCGAGCTCGAGGTCGTCCGCGACCGCAAGGACAACGTCGTGATCGTCTGCTCGATCGAGAACATCGATCCGATGGGCGTCCACACGGGCGACTCGGTCACCGTCGCGCCGCAGATGACGCTCTCCGACCACGCCTACCAGGAGCTCCGCGACGCCGCGATCGCGGTCATCCGCGCCGTCGGTGTCGAGTGCGGCGGCTCGAACATCCAGTTCGCGCGCAACCGCGAGACCGGCGAGCTGCGCGTGATCGAGATGAACCCGCGCGTCTCCCGCTCCTCGGCCCTGGCGTCGAAGGCGACCGGCTATCCGATCGCCAAGGTGGCCGCCAAGCTCGCGGTCGGCTACACACTGGACGAGATCCCGAACGATCTGACGAAGACGACGCCGGCGAGCTTCGAGCCGACGCTGGATTACGTCGTCGTCAAGTTCCCGCGTTTCGCGTTCGAGAAGTTTCCCGGCGCAGATCGAACGCTGGGGACGCAGATGAAGTCCGTCGGCGAGGCGATGGGGATCGGCCGGACGTTCACCGAGGCGTACCTGAAGGCGCTCCGCAGCCGCGAGCTCGACGTCGGCGGCGGGTGGGCGCTGCCGGAAGACGCGCATCCTTGGTTCCAGGCCGAGCTCGCACGCGAGCTCGGCGACCTGTCTCTCGACGACCTCGTCGCGGACGACTTCGTGCGGCTGAAGCGCGCCGGCTGGTCGGACGCGGAGATCGCCGCACGCTGCCGTACGAGCGAGGAAGCGGTTCGTGCGCGGCGGTGCTCCTGGGGCGTCCGTCCGGCCTACCGGCGCGTCGACTCCTGCGCAGGCGAGGTCGAGGCGGCGTCCACCTATTACTACTCGACGTGGGGGGAGGCCGACGAGGCCGCACCCTCGGGGGAGAAGCGGCGCGTCCTCATCCTCGGCTCGGGCCCGAACCGGATCGGCCAGGGGATCGAGTTCGACTACTGCTGCGTCCACGCGGCGCAGAGCTTCCGCGCGCTCGGCTACGAGGCCGTGATGGTCAACTGCAATCCCGAGACCGTCTCGACCGACTACGACACCTCGGACCGCCTCTACTTCGAGCCGCTCGGGCTCGAGGAGGTGCTCGCCGTCTGCGAGCGGGAGCGGCCGGACGGGGTCGCGATCCAGTTCGGCGGCCAGACGCCGCTGAAGCTCGCGCGCGGGATCGAGGCGGCCGGCTACCGGATCCTCGGGACGCCGTTCGACGCGATCGACCTCGCCGAGGACCGTGAGCGCTTCGGCGCGCTGCTCGGCCGGCTCTCGATCCGGTGTCCGGAGTGGGGGATCGCGGCCTCTGCCGCCGCTGCCGCCGAGGTTGCCGAGGAGATCGGCTACCCCGTCCTGATCCGCCCCTCGTACGTGCTCGGGGGGCGGGCGATGCGGGTCTGCTATTCCGCGGACGACCTCGGGGAGATCGACGGGCCGGTGCTGATCGACCGCTTCCTCGAGAGCGCGACCGAGATCGACGTGGACGCGGTCTCGGACGGTCGGGAAACGTACGTGGGCGCGGTGATGCAGCACGTCGAGGAGGCGGGCGTCCACTCCGGCGACTCGGCGTGCGTGCTGCCGGCGCCGTCGCTCTCGCCGGACGAGGACGCACAGATCCGGGACGTCGTCCGCACCCTCGCCCGTGCGCTCGGCGTCATCGGCCTGCTGAACGTGCAGCTCGCCCTCCAAGACGGAGAGCTCTACGTGCTCGAGGTCAACCCGCGCGCCTCTCGGACCGTGCCGTTCGCCAGCAAGGCGACCGGAATCAACCTCGTCGCCGCAGCGTGCCGCTTGGCCGCAGGCGCGAAGCTCGCCGATCTTGGCCTTCCTGTCGAGCGTCTGCCGGCCCAGGTCAGCGTCAAGGCGGCCGTCCTTCCGTTCGCGCGCTTCCCCGGCGCCGATCCTGTCCTCGGCCCCGAGATGCGCTCGACCGGAGAGGTGATGGCGAGCGCCGCCGACCTGCCGACCGCCTTCGCCAAGGCCGAGCGGGCCGCGGGCCGGCCGCTCCCAACCGACGGCACCGCCTTCCTCTCGGTCCGTGACGCCGACAAGCGGGCCGTCGTTCCCGTCGCCGCCGCGCTCGCCGGCCTCGGGTTCCGCCTGCTGGCGACGAGCCGCACGGCCGAGACGCTCGCCGCCGCGGGCCTGGACGTCGAGCAGGTGCGCAAGGTGACGGAGGCGGGGGAGGGGCCGACCGTCGTCGACCTGATCCGCCGCGGCCGTTGCAACCTCGTCGTGAACACGCCCTTCGGCGGCTCGGGTGCACGCACGGACGGCTATCTGATCCGCGAGGCTGCTCTTGTCGCGCGCGTTCCCTGCATCACGACGTTGTCCGGAGCAGCCGCCGCGGTGCACGCGATCGCGAATGCGCGAGGCGAGGAATCGTTGTCTCTCCAGGAGCGGATTGCCCGTGAGACGCGAGCGGCGTAGCGTCGTCGCGAACGAGCCCGTCGGCCCCTACACGCTGCTGCGCGTGGAGCGGGGCGCCCTCGACCCCGGCGTTCCGGGCCAGTTCTTCATGCTCGAGGCGCCGGGGCGGGTGCTGCCGCGGGCGATGAGCCTCTGCCTCGCGCCGGCCCGCGAGCTCGCGTTCCTGATCGATCCGATCGGGCCGGGCACGCGCAGCCTCTGTGCGCTCGAGCCCGGCGAGGTGCTGGCGATCTTCGGTCCGCTCGGAAACGGCTTCCGGGTCGACGTCGAACGGCCTCTGCTGGTCGGCGGTGGGATCGGCGTCGCACCGTTGCCATACCTCTCGGAGGCTCTCGGTCGGCCCGCGGCCGTGCTCGGCTTCCGGTCGGACTGGCACGCGGAGGCGGCCGAGCTCGTCCCGAACGCTCGTGTGTGCGTCGAGCCGACGCTCGTGACGGAGCTGATCCCGGACGGCGTCGACGTCCTCGCCTGCGGCCCGGAGCCGATGCTGGAAGCCGTCCGCCGGCTCGCGTCCGACGCCCAGCTCGCGTGGGAGGCGCCGATGGCGTGCGGCTACGGCGCCTGCTACGGCTGTGCCGTCGAGATCGGCGGCGAGCTGAAGCGCCTCTGCGTGGAAGGACCCGTTCTCAATGCTGCTTAACGCCAGCGGCTGTCTCGACGCGCTGACCACGCCCGAGGTCGCGCGCAGCCTCGACGCCTTCGTGACGAAGACGGTCACACCGCTCCCGCGCGACGGCAACGCACCGGTACGAATTGCGGAGACGGACGTCGGGATGCTCAACTCGATCGGGCTCGCGAACCCGGGCATCGACCTCTTCCTCAGCCGCAGCCTGCCGCGGCTCGCGAAGCTCGAGGTGCCGATCTGGGTCTCCGTCGGCGGCTTCGCCGCGGACGAGTACGCGGAGATCTGCTCGCGCCTCGACGATCAGGCCGAGGTGGCGGCGATCGAGCTGAACGTGTCCTGTCCCAACGTCGATTCGGCCGCGCAGAGCGCCGCGCAGATAGTCGCCACGGCCCGGCTGGCGACGAGGAAGCAGCTCTGGGCGAAGCTCTCACCCGCTGTGCCGGAGATCGCCGAGGTTGGGCGCGCGGCGCAGGAAGCGGGCGCCGACGGCCTGTCGCTCGTCAACACGATCCGCGGCCTCAAGCTGGACGACCGGACGCTCGAGCCGGCGCTCGGGCCCGGGGCCGGCGGGCTCTCCGGCCCCGCCCTGAAGCCGATCGCGCTCGCAGCCGTCCACGCCTGCTATCGCGCGACGGCCCTTCCGATCGTCGGGATGGGCGGCGTCCAGACGGGGCGCGACGTCCTCGACTTCGTCGCCGCGGGAGCGCAGCACGTGGCGCTCGGCACCGTGCTGTTCGCGGATCCGGACGCGCCGTCCCGCATCCGCGACGAGCTCGCGGTCGAGCTCGAAGCACGCGGACTTCGCCAATTGGCGGACGCGCACGCAGTCGCGCACGGTGCCCCGTCGCCTGTTCTGACAACATAGAAACACCCTGCTCAGAGCGCGGTTGACCGCCTCAGGTCACTTGTTAGACTCCGGCGCTCTGATGGTGTCGCCCAAGACCCAGGCCGAGGCACCGGTACGCTCGCTCGACCAGCGCATGGAGGCGCTCAAGAGGGCGAATGACATCCGGGTGAGGCGGGCACGGCTCAAGAAGGACCTCAAGGACGGGCGCGTCCAGATCGAGGCGATCCTGAGCAACCCCCCGGAGTACGTGTCGACCGCCAAGGTGTTCGACATGTTGATGGCCGTGCCGAAGTTCGGCCGGGTGAAGGCCGCGCGCTTCCTGAACACGTGCCGGATCAGCCAGTCGAAGACGGTCGGGGGTCTGTCCGACCGCCAGCGCACGGAGCTGATTGGGCTCTTCCACCGTTAAGACCCGCGTGTTGCCGGTCATCGCGGTGACCGGGACGTCGGGTGCAGGGAAGGGGACGCTCGAGGCGGCGGTGATGCCCCGCGTGCCGGAGCTGGAGCTCGCGATCTCGGCGACGACGCGCGAGCGGCGCGAGGGCGAGGAGCACGGCCGCGAGTACTACTTCGTCACCGGCGCGGAGTTTCAGCGCATGCTCGATGCGGGTGAGTTCCTCGAGCACGTCGACTTCGAGTGGGGCCAGCGCGTCGGCACGCTGTGGTCGGAGATCGCGCGGATCCGTGCCAAGGGGAAGGCGCCGCTGCTCGATCTCGAGACCGACGGCGCGCTCGCGGTGCAGCGCGAGATCGAGGACAGCGTCACCATCTTCGTGCGCGCTCCGACGTTCGAGGAGCTCGAGCGCCGGCTCCGCGAGCGCGCGACCGAGACCGGAGGAGAGATCGAGAAGCGGCTCGAGCGCGCGAAGCGCCAACTGGCCCAGCAGGACGAGTTCGACTATGTGGTCGTCAACGACGACGTTGCGCGTGCCGCGGGGGAGCTCCTGGAGATCGTCCAGCGAGAGTTGGACGCCGCAGGTACCCTGTCGCGACCGTGATCCATCCTCGCATCGATGAGCTCCTCGGCACCGTCGACTCGCGCTACGCGCTCGTGATCGTCGCTGCCAAGCGGGCCCGCCAGATCAACGACTACCACCACCAGCTCGGCGAGGGCATCGGCTTCGAGCAAGCGCCGCCTCCACTCGTCGAATCGCGCTCGAAGAATTACTTGACCATGGCCCTCGAGGAGATCTCCGAGGGCAAGCTCAAGTACGCGTACACGAAGTAGCGCGCCGCTCTTCCTCGCGGTCTACCCGCCCTTTCCAGTGAACGCGCTGGAAACGGGCAGAATGTGCCGGTGGCTCGCATCCTCCTGGGTGTGACCGGTGGGATCGCCGCCTACAAGGCGTGTGAGGTCGTGCGCCTGTTCGTCAAGACCGGCCACGAAGTGGTCCCGTTGGTCACGGACGAGGCCGATCGGTTCGTCCGTCGCGAGACCTTCTTCGCACTCGCGCGCCGCTCCCCTGAGGACGATCTCTATGCGCATCTGACGCGTGCCGAGCTGCTCGTCGTCGCGCCGCTGACGGCGAACACGCTCGCCAAGCTCGCGCACGGCCTCGCCGACAACGTCCTCACCGAGGCCGCGCTCGCGCACCGTGGCCCGGTGCTCGTGGCACCGGCGATGAACCCGCGCATGTGGGCGCACGCGGCGACGCAGGCGAACGTCAGGACGCTGCGCGAGCGTGGCATCCAGTTCGTCGGGCCCGACGAGGGCGACACCGCCGAAGGGGAGGTCGGCCTGGGGCGCATGGCCGAGCCGGAGGAGATCTTCCGGCGCTGCCGGGAGCTGCTCGGCGAGTCCGACACGCTCGCCGGCAAGCGGGTGCTCGTGTCCGCGGGCGGCACGCGCGAGCCGCTGGACGCGGTCCGTTTCCTCGGCAACCGTGCTTCCGGCCGCATGGGCGTCGCCCTGGCCGCCGAGGCGAAGCGGCGAGGCGCGCAGGTCACGCTGCTCGCGGCGAACCTGTCCGTCCCTGCGCCCGTAGGAGTGGACGTGGTGGAGACGCCGACCGCGCAGTCGATGCTCGACGCTGCGCTCGCTCGCGCGGACGCCGACCTCGTGCTCATGGCCGCCGCGCCGGCCGACTACCGCCCCGCGGAGCCGCGCTCGGACAAGCGGCCGAAGGACGGGGCGCCCTGGACAATCGAGCTCCAGCCGACGACGGACATCCTCCGGACGCTGGGCGAGCGGAGGACGAACGGCCAGGTCCTCGTCTCGTTCGCCGCCGACCAGGGCGATCGCGGGCTGGTGCGCGCGCGCGAGAAGCTGATCCGCAAGCGCGCCGACCTCGTCGTCTACAACGACGTCTCACAGGAAGGGATTGGCTTCGACGCCGACGACAACGAGGTCCTGCTGATCACGGCCGGCGGCGAGCGCCGGGTCGCGCGCGCGCCGAAGCGCGAGATCGCGGCCGCGATCATCGACGCGGCAGAGGAGCTGATGGGGGAGAGCCGTGCAGGATCCTGAGCAGATCAGGGAGCGCGCGGCTTCCGCGGCGCAGGCGATCGAGGCGATCCGGACCAACCTGCGCCGGGTCATCCACGCGCCGCCGGACACCCTCAGCCTCTGCGTCCTCTGTCTCGTCAGCGAGGGCCACCTGATCCTCGAGGACTTCCCCGGGGTCGGCAAGACGATGCTCGCGAAGGCCCTCGCCCGGTCGCTGAGCGCGTCGTTCTCGCGCCTGCAGTTCACGCCCGACCTGCTGCCGTCGGACGTCACCGGCGTGAACGTCTTCGACCAGCGCGCGAACGCGTTCGAGTTCAAGCCGGGCCCAGTCTTCGCGAACCTCCTCCTTGTCGACGAGATCAACCGCGCGTCGCCGAAGACGCAGGCAGCGCTGCTCGAGTGCATGCAGGAGCAGCAGGTGACGGTCGACGGCGTCAGCTACGAGCTCGCGCGGCCGTTCATGGTGATGGCGACGCAAAACCCGATCGAGTACGAGGGGACGTATCCGCTGCCGGAGGCGCAGCTCGACCGCTTCACGATGCGGCTCTCGATCGGGTACCCGCCACTGTCGGAGGAGGCGCGGATGCTGACGGAGCAAACCGGCGATCCGCCGCTCGACACGCTCGAGCCGGTGGCGGACGCGACGGACGCGATCGCGCTGGCAGACGCGGCGAAGGCGATCTACGTCGAGGAGAGCCTGAACCGCTATGTCGTCGCGCTGCTCCGCGCCTCGCGCGGCGACTCGCGGCTCTACCTGGGAGCGAGCCCGCGAGCCGGAATCGCGCTGCTTCGCGTCGCCAAGGCGCGCGCGCTCGCCGACGGCCGCGAGTACCTGATGCCGGACGACGTCAAGGCCGTCGCCGCGCCCGTGCTCGCGCACCGGCTGATCGTGGCGCCGGAGGCCCGCTCGTCCGGACTGATCGGGGAGCAGATCGTCGCGGAGGCGCTCGAGAAGACTCCCGTTCCGGTGTGACCCGGCGCGGCCGCTTCGTCCTCGCGCTCGGGCTCTTCGTCTACCTGGCCGCGTGGGCGTTCGGGTCGAAGCCGCTCTATCCGGTCGCGACCGGCCTCCTGCTGGCGTCCGCCGTGGCATGGGGGTGGCTGCACGTCGCAAACCGTCCCTTCCAGGTCCGGCGCGGCTCGGGCGATTCCGAGCACGTCGAGGGTGACGACGTGCCCGTGGTGGTCGAGCTCGAGTCGACCGGCCGGGTGCTGCCGGCGGCAGCCACGCTGGTCGAGCGGATCGGGCGTCTCGGGGAACAGCGGCACGTGCTCCGGCGCCACGGGCCGCGCCTCAGCGTCCGCTACGTCCTGCGCTCGCTACCGCGAGGGCGCTACGTCTTCCAGGACGTCCGCCTGGAGGTCGGCGACGCGTTCGGGCTTCAGCGCGCGGTCGTCGAGCTGCCCCGGCCCGGCGCGCTGCTCGTCTACCCGCGGCTCGTCGAGCTGCGGCGCCTGTTCTCGGACGCAGGCGCGCTCGCCCATTCCGGGCAGAGGCTTCTGCTCAGGCGCCCCACCGGCTTCGACCTTCACTCGGTGCGGGACTACGAGCACGGCGACTCGCTCCGACGCGTGCACTGGCGGTCGACCGCGCGCCGGGGTCAGTTGATGGTGAAGGAGCTCGAGGATGCGCCGCGCGACGAGATCGCCGTGCTGCTCGACGCCGACGCCAGTGCGGTCGTGAGGGAGAGCTTCGACGTCCAGGTGCGCGCGGCCGGCTCGATCCTGGACGCGTACGTCCGCCGCGGGCGACGCGCGGTTCTCGTCGTCAACTCCGAGTCACGCGAAGCGCAGTCCGTCCGCTCGCCGGTTGCGGACTGGCGGCGCGCTCTGGAGGTGCTCGCAGCCGTCGAGCCCACGGGTCGCGCCTCGGCTGCGCGCCTGCTGGCGGAGGGGGCAGGACCGGCCACACGCGCGCTCGAGCTCGCGGTCGTGACGGCACGGCTCGAGCCGGACCTCGTCAACCGGCTCGTGCAGCGATCGCTCGGCCGGCGCAAGGTCTCGCTCGTCTTTGTGGATGCCGCCTCCTTCGCCGGCGCCGCGCCGAGGCCGGAGCCGGCGCTGCTTCGCCTCCAGACCGCGGGCGTTCGGATCGCGGTCGTCCGGGCGGGCGACGATCTCGCCGAGCGGCTCGAAGGCCAGCTCGCCGCCGGTGCGGCCCATGGTTAGAACCGCCCTGCTGGCCGGCCTCGCCGGCCTGATCGTCGCGGTCGACTGGCTCCGGCTCGAGGAGCCGCGCGGAGGCGGCGGGAAGGCCGTCGTGCTCATCGCGCTCGCGATCACGCCGGCACTCCTGCGCCCGCTCTGGCTCCGCGCCACCGGTGCGCTCGGCGCGCTGATCGCCGCGGCGGCAATCGCGTTCTCGGTCTCGCCGACACACCTCTGGCCATACGGGCAGGACTTCGTCGTTCCCGTTGCGACCCGCTTCGGCAACGGGTTCCTGGACTTCTACGACTTCAGGCTGCCGATCGACCCGGCGGAGCACGAGCGGATGCACATGGTGATCCTCGCGGCGGTGTTTGGCTTCACGCTCGTCGTCGCTTTCGCCGTTGCCGCGCGCCGCGCGCTGGCCGCGGTCGTTCTCTTCCTCGTCGGCGCCGGATGGCCCGCGACCCTGCTCGCCGGCGGCAACGAGCTGGGCCGAGGCGCCGTCATTCTCGCGGGGGCCCTCGCGCTTCTGGCCGGGCTGAGCGGGCGCGCCGGCCGGCTCACCGTTCCCGTGGGGGCGGCAGTCGTCCTCGGCGCGCTTGCGCTGTCGACCTCGCCGGCGGTGGCCAAGGACGCGTTCCTCAACTGGCAGCGCTGGGACTTCTACAACCGCCCACAGGCGCCGGTGTCCGTCAGCTACGTCTGGACCACAGACTTCGGCGCGCTGCGCTTCCCCAAGAAGACGACGACCGTGCTAAGGATCGCCGGTCCGCGAACGCCGCTGTACTGGCGCGCGACCGTGTTGGAGCGCTTCGCGCATGACCGCTGGCTCGAGCACATTCGTCTGGAGTCGGCGCGGGAGACGCACGACGTCGACCCGCGCGGGGTGCGCGACCTCAGCAACGCCATCCGCCAGGAGGTCACCGTTGAGGCGCTCGACGACCACCACCTGATCGGCGGCATGCTCCCCGTCGCGTACAACGCGAGCGAGCCGGTGCGGTACGTCGGCCAGAGCGTCGCCGTCTTTCCCGATGGGATGAAGCGCGGCCAGCGCTACAGCGTCTGGAGCTACGCGCCGTCACCGACGCCTGCTCAGCTCGTGCGGTCGCGCGCGCTGTATCCGACGGCATTGACGGCACCGGGGCGTGAGCTCGAGGTCACACCAGGCGTGACCGCCGCTCCGTTCGGCGTGGAGGGACGCGATCGCGCGCTCGCGGCCCGGCTCGTCGGACGGCTCGAGCCGTACCGGCTGCTGCTCGCCCGTGCACGCGCGGTCGCCGGCCAGACGGAGAGTCCGTATGCGGCCGTCGTCTCGCTCGAGACCTGGTTCCGGACAACGGGGGGCTTCACCTACTCGGAGCGTCCGGGCTCGACGCCCGGCGTCCCGCCGCTCGTCGGCTTCGTGACGGAGACCCGGACCGGGTATTGCCAGCACTTCGCCGGCGCGATGGCGCTGATGCTGCGCATGCTCGGGATCCCGGCGCGGGTCGGCGCGGGCTTTATCAGCGGGAAGCTCGAGGACGGCCGCTGGGTCGTCACCGACCACGACGCGCACACGTGGGTCGAGGTCTGGTTTCGCGGCTACGGCTGGCTGCCGTTCGATCCGACGCCGAACCGCGGCCGCCTGAGCCAGGTCTACAGCGCCAGCTCCAAGGGCTTCAACCGTGCTGCCGCGGCCCGCCTGCTCGCGGGCATAGTGCGCGGCGGCGAGGTGTTCGGGAGGGCTGGGCGGTTCGGCGGACCGCCCGCTTTCGATCCGACCCTACGGACGCCGCGATCCGCCGCCGACGTCGGCGTCCGCGGCCTCGGTGCGCCGCCGCCCGAGGACCGGAGCCACAGCCTCGCCGTATTCCTGGCGCTGCTCGCCGCCGGCCTCGCAGCGACGGTCGTTCTCGCGAAGACGGCGCGCCGCCGGCTCAGGTATGTGACCCGCGACCCGCGCCGGATCGCAATCGCTTGCGCCCGCGAGCTGATCGACTTCCTCGCCGACCAGCGCGTCGCTGTCACGCCCGGCGCGACACTCAACGAGCTCGCAGACACGGTGTCGGCCGAGCTGGCGGTCGATGCCCGTCCGTTTGCCGACGCCGCGGTCTCGGCGCGGTTCGGACGTCCAGCCGATGCACCGGCGGCGGCCAAGCGGGCGCGCGACGAGTTGCGCGAGCTCAAGCGCCGGCTACGCCGCCGGATCTTCCTGCTCGACCGGGCGCGTGGTCTCCTCTCGCTGCGGTCGCTCGGCTTCTCGTAACCTGTGGATGCGATCGTGATGGCCGCGGGCGAGGGAACGCGGCTGCGGCCCCTGACCGAGCGCTGGCCCAAGCCCGTGCTTCCCATCGACGGCCGACCAGTGCTTGCGACGCTGCTCCGCGAGCTCCGCGCCGCGGGCTGCGAGCGCACGTGGCTGGTGACCGGCCATCTCGCCGAGCAGGTCGAGCGCCTCGCCGGCGACGGCTTCGCCTTCGGGCTGGAGATCCGGACGACCCGGCAGCCGCGGGTCCTGGGCTCGGCCGACGCCGTCCGGCGGGCGATCGACGACGGCGCGGCCGTGCCGTGCCTGGTCGTTGCGGCAGACACCGTCTTCGGTCGAGGAGACATCGGGCGGCTTCGCGACGCGTTTGCAGCGTCGGGCGCCGCCGGAGCGATCGCGGTGCGGCGGGACCCGCCCCCCGGCCCCGGCCGCCGCGTCGTCGAGGTGCGCAATGGACGCGTCGTGCGCATCCGTGAGGGCGACGGCCCGCTCTCGGGCGCACCTCTCTGGGGGATCGATCGCCCGGTCGCCGACCGTCTCTGCGTCGACAGCGAGCCGTATGAGCTCGACAACGCCTACCGCGCGGCGCTCGACGCGGGCGAGACGATTGTGGCAGTCGAGATCGGGAAAACGCGCGATTTGACGGACCCGCTTGACTTGGTAGAGGAGAACTTTCCCTATCTGACAGGCAGATGAGCGAGACCTACGACCTCTTTCAGCAGGGACGCGCCCACCTTCGCAAGGGCCGCGCCGCGCAGGCGACCGTCGCGCTCGAGAAGGCGAAGCGGCGTGAGCCGAACAAGGCGTCGATCCGCGAGGCGCTCGGCATCGCCTATCTCCGAATCCAGCGCTACGAGGAGGCGGAGGAGGAGTTTCGCGCCATGCTCGAGCTGTCGCCCGCCGACCATTACGCCCACTACGGGCTCGGGCGGGCACTGGAGAAGCAGGGGCGCGACGCCGAGGCGAACGGGCACTACAAGCTGGCGAGCTCCTTGCGTCCGCAGAGCCGGCACTACGCGGCGCGGATCCGCGACCTGGACGCGGAGGCCGAAGCCCAGGATCGCGAAGCGGACGGCTGAGAAGCGCGTCACAGTTCCGGCGCAGATCCGACACCCACACGTGCGCCGGGCGGCGATACGCTGACAAGCGCGGGGGTACCAACGGGGGGTCCCCGGGGCAAAGGGTGTCGCGCGCGCGGGCGCGCGCGTGGACCCTGTAGAGGGTGGTGGCCTGTAGAGGGTTGTGGCGACGCCGGCGGCGCCGGTGCGGGCCCTCCCGATCGGCTTTAGTTCGGACGACATGCGGGCCGTCTGTCAGCGCGTCTCACGAGCCGAGGTGCGCGTCGACGCCGTGACCACCGGTCGGATCGGCGCCGGGCTCGCCATCCTGCTCGGCATCGCACGCGCGGACACCGGCGAGGACGCGGACCGGCTCGCAGGGAAGGTCGTGCGCCTGCGGATCTTCGAGGGCGACGACGGCAGGTTCGACCGCAGCCTGCTCGACACGGGCGGCGCCGCCCTCGTGGTCAGCCAGTTCACGCTGATCGCCGACACGCGCAAGGGAAACCGGCCGAGCTTCGCAGACGCCGCCCCGCCCGAAGTGGCCGAGCCGCTCTACGAACGGTTCTGCGCCGCGCTTGCATCGCTCGGCGTCGTCGTCGAGCGGGGAGTCTTCGGTGCGCGCATGGCCGTCGAGCTCGTCAACGACGGTCCGGTTACGATCGTCCTGGGCTGACCGCCGTCGAGATGGCAAGTGGGAGAAGGGACTTGCTATGCTTTTTCCACCACATTTCGGGCTTGTTGAAATGGGCGCGCGGCGCCCGTTTTTTTTGGAGAGAGCGATGGCGACGAACGTCTATGAAAGGGAAAGAACACTGACGCGCGACGTTTTGCAGAGAGTTGAAGGGACACTTCCCGGTGTCGAGGTGCTGGCCGTCGAGCTGACCGGCCCGGAGCGCTTCTGCGTCTATATCGACCACGCCCGGGGCGTCGACCACGCACTCTGCGAGCGCGTCACCGATGTGCTGCGCGATTACCTGCGCGACTACTCGGTCGACGTCTCGTCGCCCGGCATCGAGCGGCCGTTGCGTACACGCGACCACTTCAGCCGCGTGATCGGCCGTCGCGTGTCGCTGAGGACGTCCTCCGAGATCGACGGTCGCAAGCGGTTCAGGGGCCAGCTGAAGGGCGCGGGTGAACGCGCCGTCACGGTAGGACTGGAAGGCACGGAGGTGGACATCCCGTACGAGGCGATCGTGCGGGGCAACCTGATCGACGAAGTGGGAGTGAGATGAGCCAGGAGATCATCGACGCGGTCCGAGACATCGAGCGCGAGAAGGGAATCGAGAGCGGCACACTGGTCGCCGCGCTCGAGGACGCCCTGCTTGCGGCGTACAAGAAGATGCCGGGCTCGTCGCGCCACGCAACCGTTGAGATTGACGACCAGGGGGACTTCCGGGTGTACTCGATCGAGCTTCCGCCCGATGTGGAGGAGCGGCTGATCGAGGAGGCACGCGAGCGGAAGCTGGAGGAGCTCGAGGCGCTCGAGGTCGAGACCGGCGAGCGATCCCACACGCTGATCTCCGACGACGAGCTCGACGTCGACTGGTCCGACATTCCGGAGGACCAGATCAAGCGGGCGGACGTCACACCCGAGAACTTCGGCCGCATCGCCGCGCAGACCGCCAAGCAGGTAATCCTGCAGCGGATCCGCGAGGCCGAGCGGGCGATGATGTACGACGAGTACGTCGACCGGGTCAGCGAGGTCGTCACGGGCATCGTCCAGCAGGCGGGCGACCGCAACAACGTGCTCGTCGACCTCGGCAAGGTCGAGGCGCTGCTGCCGCGCTCCGAGCAGGTCGACGGCGAGCGCTACGAGCAGGGATCCAGGATCAAGGCCGTGATCACGGAGGTTCGCTCCGGGACGAAGGGCCCACAGGTGATCCTGTCGCGACGCGACCCCGAGCTGATCAAGACGCTGTTCGAGCTGGAGGTACCGGAGATCGCCGACGGCCTCGTCGAGATCCGCGGCGTCGCCCGCGAGCCCGGATACCGCTCGAAGATCGCCGTCGAGTCGCACGCGCAGGGCGTCGATCCGGTGGGCGCTTGCGTCGGCCCACGCGGCTCACGCGTCCGTATGGTCGTCTCAGAGCTCCGCGGAGAGAAGATTGACATCATCCCGTGGAACCCGGAACCGGCGCGCTTCGTCGCGAAGGCGCTCTCGCCCGCGCGCGTCCGCGAGGTCTACATCGACGACGACACGAAGGAAGCGACGGTCGTCGTTCCCGACGACCAGCTCGCGCTCGCGATCGGGAAGGAAGGGCTCAACGCCCGCCTTGCCGCGCGCCTGACGGGATGGCGTGTCGACATCCAGTCCGACAGCGAGTTTGCGCAGGCCGAGGCCGACGCCGCTTACGGCGGCGGCGACGGCGAGGAGTTCACGGGTCGCTGCGCGGCCGTCCTCTCGAACGGTAAGCGCTGTCCCAACGAGGCGCTGCCCGGCTCCCGGTACTGCGGTCTGCCCGCGCACCAAGAGCTCGCGCTGCACGATACGGAGGACGTCGAGCCGATCGAGGCAGAGGAGAAGCCTGGCCTGGAGATCCGGGCCGACCTCCTCGAGCCCGAGGCCGAGAGCATCGGACCGAAGAGCGTCGCGGACGTCCCCGCCGAGGCCCAGCCGCTCGAATCCGAGGCGCCCGCCGACGTTGCGGCCACGCACGGCCCAGACGCCACCGAGATCGCCGCCGCCGAGGGCGACGTCGATCTCGACACGGTTCAGCCCGAGCGTGCAGAACCCGACCAGGTACCGGCCGGAATCGCCGTCGAGCCGGCGGCGCAGCCGCCTGCCCGCGCCAGCGGACCAGGGGAGGGGGCCCGGGGGAACCGGGAGGTTCCCCCGGCGAGCGAGGAGTCCGAGGAGGGCACACCCGCTGCGTGACCGCGGAGCCCATCCGGAGCTGCGTCGGCTGTGGTCGCAAGGCGCCGCAGTCGCAGCTGCTGCGTTTCGTGGCCGAGAACGGGAGGCTCGTTTCAGGCGTGGGGAGACCCGGTCGTGGCGCCTACACCTGCCGACGCCTCTCCTGCTTCGAACGGGCAGTCGCACGCCGGGCGTTCAACAGGACGCTCAGGCGTACGGTGCGGGTCGAACCCGAGCTGAGCGGGCTCTACACTTGAGGGCGTAATGGCGAACGACTCCGGCCCCAACAGACCGAACCGGCCGATGCGGCCGCGTCAGGGCGCTCCCGGCCAGCGCCGGAAGCGCCGTGTCGTCATCGACCAGTCGGCCGCGCGCCCGCGCGACGCGCGCCAGCAGCGCGACCGCACGGACGTGCAGCGGCCGAAGCAGCCACGCGAGGTCACGGCCCCGACCGGACCTGTGACGGTCGAGTCCGGCGTCACTGTCCGCGACCTCTCCCAGGCGCTCGGCGTCCAGATGCCCGAGCTGATCAAGATCCTGATGAACCTCGGGCAGATGCGGACGGCGACTCAATCGCTCTCCGACGAGGAAGTCGAGCTGATCGCCGCCGAGGTCAAGCGTGAGGTCAAGATCAAGCACGTCGGCGAGGAGGACGAGGAGCCCGAGGCCTTCGACGATCCGGAGGAGGCGCTCGAGGACCGGCCTCCGGTCGTGACGATCATGGGCCACGTCGACCACGGGAAGACGACGCTGCTCGACGCGATCCGGAAGACCAAGGTCGTCGAGACCGAAGCCGGCGGGATCACGCAGCACATCGGTGCGTACCAGATCGAGCACAACGGCCGGCGGATCACATTCCTCGATACACCGGGCCACGAGGCGTTCACCGCCATGCGCGCCCGCGGCGCCAAGGTCACGGACATCGCCGTCCTGGTGGTCGCGGCCGACGACGGCGTGATGCCCCAGACGAAGGAGTCGATCTCGCACGCCCGCGCCGCGGAGGTGCCGATCGTCGTCGCAGTCAACAAGATCGACGTCCCCGACTCGGATCCGAACCGCGTCCGCGGTGACCTCGCCGCGGAAGGACTCCAGCCGGAGGAGTGGGGCGGAACGACACAGTTCTCCGACGTCTCCGCGAAGCAGGGCCAGAACCTCGACGACCTGATCGAGAAGGTGCTCCTCGTCGCCGATGCCGAGCTCGAGCTGAAGGCGAACCCGAGCGCCGACGCCTCGGGGCCGATCATCGAGTCGCGTCTCGACGTCGGCCGCGGCCCGGCCGCGACGATGCTCGTCCACCGCGGGACGCTCCGCGTCGGCGACGCGATCGTCGCCGGGGACGCGTGGGGGAAGGTGCGCGCGCTGTACAACTACCGCGGCGAGAAGATTCAGGAGGCCAAGCCGGGCGAGCCCGTCGAGATTCTCGGCTTCGACCACCCGCCGCCCGCAGGTGAGCTCGGCCGCGTAGTCGAGAACGAGCGCCGGGCCCGCGAGTTCGCGAACGCCCGCGGTGAGCGGCTGCGCCGCGAGCAGCTGGCACAGCGCCCCAGCGGGGTCTCGCTCGAGGGGTTGTTCGAGCAGATGCAGGCAGGCGCGATTCAAGACCTCAACCTCGTGGTCAAGGGCGATGTGGTCGGCTCGGTCGAGGCCGTCGTCAGCGAGCTGGCCAAGATCCAGCACCCCGAGGTTCGCGTCAACGTCATCCACCAGGGCGTCGGCGGGATCACCGAGAACGACGTCATGCTCGCCTCGGCGTCTGACGCGATGATCGTCGGCTTCAACGTTCGCCCGAACGCGGAGGCGCGCGCGCTTGCCGAGCGAGAGAGCGTGGAGATCCGGCCCTACCGTGTGATCTACCAGCTCACCGAGGACATCGAGCAGGCCCTCGTCGGCATGCTCCGCCCGGTCGAGCAGGAGGAGACGCTCGGGGAGGCCGAGGTCCGTGCGCTGTTCAAGGTTTCACGGCTCGGCACGATCGCCGGCTGCATGGTCACGAGCGGCGTCGTCCGCCGAGGCGGGCAGGTACGGGTGATCCGCGACGGCACGATCATCTACGAGACGTCGATCGCGCAGCTAAAGCGCTTCAAGGACGACGCGCGTGAGGTTGCGGAGGGCTTCGAGTGCGGCATCCTCCTCGACGGGTTCAACGACGTGAAGGAAGGCGACGTGCTCGAGTGCTACGAGACGCGGCAGGTCGAGCGCACGGATCTCTCCGACGCGACGCCCGCCGCGCCTGCAGCTACGTCATAGCGCACGTCGCTCAAGCCCGGCAGGGCTCGCAGACGCCCTCGCTCATCCCGAAGGGATCGCTCCGAGGGATCGTCTCGGTGCAGCAGCGGCAGTTCTTGCCCGACTCGAGGTACAGGAGCCGACGGAAGATCAGACCGAGCATCTGGGCTCGACCTCCTCTCGGTCGTTGTCACAAGCATTCCGTTTTCGACCGTAGCCACAGCCTTTCAGGCAGCACAAGGGTCGTTCACCAACCTTTAACGAACCCGATTGAATATGGGCCGTGGGAGGCGGCTATGTGGGCATCCTGAGCGTCGAGCTGCACTTCCCCGAAGCCGGGTCTCTGAAGGGGAAGCGGAAATACGTCAAGTCGGCGAAGGCGCAGCTCCAGAACCGCTTCGGCGCGTCGGTCGCCGAGGTAGACCACCACGAGCTGTGGCAGCGGTCGCGATTGACGCTTTCGTGCGTTGCGCGCGAGCATCGCGCGGTCGAGGCGTTGCTCGCTGACGTCGAGCGCTACCTCAACGGGCAGGAGTACGAGCTCGTTCGCGCCGAACGCGAGATCGTTGCTTTGGACTAGACCGCGCCCTGGAGGATGGTCGCGGCGCCGGCGACGAGCAAGATCGCGCCGACCGCGCGCAGGAGTTGGTGCTCGTCGAGCCGGCCCGTGAAGCGGGCGCCGAGGAGGGAGCCCGGTACCGATGCGCCGGCGCCGAGCGCCAGCAACGTCCAGTCGACACCGCCGGCGAGATGGCCGAGCATGCCGGCAACGCCGAGACAGAAGCCGACTGCGACGTTAGTCCCGACGGCGCGAAAGGCGTCGGCTCCGACGAAGCGGAGGAGGGCTCCGATCCGCAGCGCGCCCAGGATCAGCCCGACGAAGCCGCCGAGCAGTCCGATCGCCGCGCCGCTGACGACGGCGGCCGGGGCGCTGGTGCGCTCCACCCGAGCGACAGGCCCAGACCTGCGCGGCCGGAGTAGGTCGAGGCCGAACACGATCAACGTAGCCCCGATCGCGATCAAGAGCGCGTCGCCGGGGATCGCACCGGAGAGCAGGCCGCCGCCGACGGCGCCCGCGACTGAGGGCGGCGTCATCCAGGCGAACACACGCCAGTCGATCCTGCCGGCGCGCACATGAGTAACCGCAGCCGCGAGCGCTGCGAGCGCGGAGACGCCGATGTTCGCCCCCGCACCAGCGGCCGGGCTCGACGCGACGAGCACGAGCACGGGGAGCCGGATGTTGCCCAACACGAGGCCGACGAGACCGCCCGCGAAAGCAGTGACGAAGCACCAGGCGGCAACCGCCGCGAAGAGGAGCGCGTGCAAGCGGTTGAATATCGCTGAATGGCAAATCGAATGCGTCGCGTCAACGAGTCCCTCCGGCAGGTGCTCTCGGAGCAGGTCGGCCGGCTGAAGGACCCGCGGATCGGCTTCGTCACGGTGACCGGCGTCGAGACCTCGCCCGATCTCCGGCACGCGCGCGTCTTCGTCTCGGTTCTGGGAGCGGAACGCAAGCGGGAACAGACGCTCGCGGGCCTCGAGGCCGCCCACTCCGTGCTCCAGGGCGCGCTCGCACGGGAGCTCCGAATGAAACGGACTCCTCAGCTGGCCTTCGAATACGATCCATCGGTGGAGCGCGGGGTCCGAATGACGAAGCTGATCGATGAGCTCGCCCCAGACGACGACGAGTGAGATGGCTGCGGTCGCGGACGCGATCCGCGGTCACGAGCGCTTCCTCCTGACGACGCACGAGAACCCCGACGGAGACGCCCTCGGCTCTCTGCTCGCGGCCAAGCTCGCGTTCGACCAGCTCGGCAAGGACAGCGTGATGGTGCTGCACGGGGACGCGCCGCTCCCGGGCGAGTACCAGTTCATGCCGCTCGCCGAGCTCCGGCGCCGCTGGCCCGACGACGTCTCCGAGCGTGTGCTCGTCGCGCTCGACTGCGCGAACGAGAGCCGGATCGCCGATCCGGAGGTGCTGGGACGGGTGCCGCTCTCGATCGATCTCGACCACCACCACGACAACTCGAGGTTCGGCGACGTGAACCTGGTCGTGTCCGATGCCTCGTCGACCGGTGAGGTGCTCAGGGATCTCTTCCGCGAGCTCGACGTCGAGCTGACCCCAGAGATCGCGGAGCCGCTGTACATCGCGCTCGTCACCGACACGGGCCGCTTCCAGTACACGAACACCACGCCGAAGGCGTTGCGGCTCGCGGCGGACCTCGTCGAGGCCGGAGCCGACGTCCACCGGATCTTTCAGGGCGTCTACGAGAGCGTGCAGTTCGCCAAGCTGAAGCTGCTCGCTCGGGCGCTCGAGCGCGCGCAGGTCTATGAGGGTGGGCGGATCGTCGTCAGCTACCTCCTCCGCACCGACTTCCACGATGTCGGCGCCGCCGAGCCGTACTCCGAGGGAATCATCGACTACCTGCGCGCCGTCGAGGGAGCCGACATGGCGGTGCTCATTCGCGAACCACCGCGGGAAGGCGGGCCTACCCGGCGCGTGAGCCTGCGGGCGAGCGTCGACGAGCTCGACGTTTCGGCGATCGCGCGGAAGTCCGGGGGCGGCGGCCATCGCCAGGCGGCCGGCTTCTCGGGCGAGGCATCGATCGAGGAGATCACCGAGTTCGTGAGACGGGAGTTTGCCGCCGCGAGGTCTTGAGCCCTCGGGCGTGATTCTGGTCGACAAGCCGGCGGGCCCGTCATCGTTCGGGATCGTGGCGGAGGTACGCCGGCGGACGGGAGCCAGGACCGGGCACGCGGGCACGCTCGATCCGTTCGCCACGGGGCTGCTTCTCTTGTTGTCCGGCTCGGCAACTAAGATCGCTTCATCATTCGTCGGACTCGACAAGCGCTACTTCACCGAGGTCGACCTCTCCGCCAGGACGTCGACCGGCGATCCCGAAGGGGAGGTTGTCGAGCGGCTCGAGCCGCCCTCCGAGGAGGAGCTGGCGGAGCGCCTCGCGCTCCTCCGCGGCGAGATCGAGCTGCCGATCCCCGCCGCCTCGGCGGTGAAGATCGGCGGTGAGCGCGCCTACCGCCTGGCACGGCGGGGCATCGCCGTCGAGATGCCCCTGCGGCGCTCTCGCGTGGACGCGCTCGACGTCATCGCGTATAGCGACGGAGTCGCAAGCCTCGACCTGCGAGTGAGTTCAGGCACGTACGTGCGGGCGATCGCGCACGCGCTCGGCAGCCACTGCCGGACGCTACGCCGGACGGAGATCGGGCCCTTCTCCGTCGACGAGGCCGATCCGGAGCGGATCATCCCGCCCGAGCAGGCGCTGGCGCGGCTGTGATCGTCGCACGGGACGCAGGCGATCTGCCGGCCGGCGAGCGGGCGGTCGCGCTGGGCAGCTTCGACGGCGTCCACCTCGGGCATCGGCGCGTCGTCGAGGCCGCACGCGTAGCGGGATCGACGGCAACGGTGGTCACGTTCTGGCCGCATCCGCGGCTCGTGCTCGGCAACCGGGTCGAGCTGCTCTCGACGCTCGAGCGTCGACTCGAGCTGTTGGAGGCCACCGGCGTCGATGAGGTGCTCGTGGTCGAGTTCACGGCCGAGCTGGCACGGCTCGAACCGCACGAGTTCGCGGAGTCGCTCCTCCGGCGGATCGGTGCGCGCATGATCGCGGTCGGCGAGAACTTTCGCTTCGGCCGTGGCGCGGCGGGGGACACGAAGACGCTGGCGGCGTTGGGCTTCGACGTGCGACCGGTCCCGTTCGTCGAGGGGGTGTCGTCCAGCCTGATCCGCCGCCTCCTGCACGCCGGCGAGGTCGAGGGCGCGGCGAAACTGCTGGGCCGCCCCGCCGAGGTCGAGGGCACGGTCGTCCTCGGCGACCAGCGCGGCGGCACGCTCGGGTTCCCGACCGCGAACCTCGACGTGCCGGCGGAGCTCCTCGTGCCCGCATACGGGATCTACGCGGGGGCCGCGCTAGGCCACCGGGCGGCGGTCTCGATCGGCGTCAACCCGCACTACGGCGGCTCGGAGCGTCGAATCGAGCCATACCTGCTCGACTTCGACGGAGACCTGTACGGCCGCCGTCTGGTCGTTGAGCTCTGGCGGCGGTTGCGCGACGAGCGAGCCTTTGCCAGCGAGGACGAGCTCGTGGCACAGATCGCACACGACGTCGACGAGACGCGCGCCGCGGTTCGCCCGGTTTGAGCGGAGCACAAGTTTTGGCCGACGAACGCGTCAATATGAGCATGCAGGCCGAACTAGCCCGAAGCTCGCTCGACGAGGTGCGCTGCCTGTCCTGCCACGCCGTGTACGAGCTTCCGCTCGACGTCCACGCTCGCGATACGCCGGGTTGCCCGGTGTGCGGGGCGGTCGCTTGGCTCGCGGCGACGATTCCCGTGGTGGAATCCGAGGCGCTCGCGGACGCGTAGGACCTCGCAAGTTTCCGGATAAGGCGGTGTCTTCTACGAAGTGGAAGGCAAGGCGAACGGAGGACCGGTGCTGACCGCACTCGAGAGTGTCCGTTGCCTCGAATGCGGAGCGGTCTACTCGAAGCCGTCGGACGGCGGCACCGTTCGCGAGAACCCAGGCTGCCCCGAGTGCGGATACGTCGGCTGGGTCATCGCCCGTACGCCGGCGGTCGAAAAACTGTCGCGACGCCGCTCCGTCGCGGGTCGGCAGCAGGACCCCGAGCACTGACGAGGCTGACGCCGCCGAAGTAGTGGTGACGCGCCGGCCACTGTCGCACGCGCAGCCCGCGTCCTTCGAGCTCGGCCAGCGCGGTCGCATCGACGCCGGGCTCGGCGTTCACCGTGTCCCCGCCGAGGTGGAAGCGGGCTCGGTCGACCGCCGCCTGCGGATCGACGCCCTCGTCGAGGATGCCTGCGACGACGCTGAGGAGCGCGGTCCGCAACCTGGTTCCTCCGGCAGCGCCTGCGGCGAGCACCGGCTCGGCCTCGCGGAGGTAGACAGTGGGCGCCATCATGCTCTCCATCCGATCACCGGGCTCGAGTGGGCCGCGCACGAGGTCGGCCTCGCCGAGCATGCTGTTGAGGTGCAGGTCGAGTCCCGGCAGGAAGTCGCCGGAGCCGAGACCCAGGCTGGACGTGAGGACACAGACGTTGCCGTCCTCGTCGACGACGGCGAGATTCGTCGTGTCACCGATCGTCTCGACGCCGGTGCTACGGAAGACCTCGACGAGCGCGAGCACGCGCTCGGTCTCGGCGCGGCCGCGTAGTCGCGGCAGTGCGCGAACCGTCTCGGGGAGACCGGACAGGCCGGCGCGCGTCGCGAGGTGTCCCTCCAGGTAGGCGACCGAGACCGGCTCCGCCCAACGTGCCGAATACGCATCCAGGTCGGCGCGGGTCAAGAGACCGCCGCGCTCGTCGCTCAGCTTCAGGAGGGCAGCCGCGATCGTCCCCCGGTAGACAGACCGCGCCCCCTCGGCCGCGATTGCCTCGAGGGCCCCGGCCAACCCGGGTTGCTCGAGGCGCCCGCCCGCCTCGAGCAAGCGCCCGCCGGGCGAGTAGATCCGAGCTCCCTCGTTCATCGTCATCACCGGCGCCAGCATCGCCAGGCACGCGGCATGCGCAGCGGGGAATTCGACTCCTGCTCGCGCGAGGCGCAGCGACGGCTCGACGAGCCGCGTCCACGGCAGCCGCCCGTGGTCGCGCCAGAGCGCCTCCAAGCCCGCCGGCAGCCCGGGCACCGCACACGACGCCGGCCCGATCGCGTAGTGGACGAGCTCCTCGCCGAACGGCACCTGCAGGTGGACGAGCTCGGCGTCCCGCGCATCGCCCCCGATTCCGGGCATCGCGACGAAGCAGTCGAGGTTCCGCGCCCGCTGCGAGGCCGCATCCCAGTAGATCGCGTGCGCACCGCCGAGGAGCCCGGTCATCACTGTCTCGGCAACGCACGACGCTAGCGCTGCCGCGACGGCAGCGTCGGCGGCGGACCCCCCGTCCGCGAGGATCTCGATTCCCGCCGCCGTCGTCGCCGGGTGACCTGCCGCGACTGCCGCCTGCACCGGCTCTGTTTTAACCGTACGGGCGATCGCCAGGTTGCCGGGTGTGAGCGTCTCCGAGCGTCCGGATCGCCGGCCGCAGGGTCCACAAGCTCCTGCTCAGGTAGATCATTGCTACCCTGCCGCAGACCGCAGCCGCGGCTTCGCGCCTGCTTCCGGCGCGTTGCTGGGACTGACGACATGGAGGTGAGATGACCCTTACGAGGGAAGCAAAGCTGGAGATCGTCCGGCACCACGGGGCGAGCGAGTCCGACACGGGCTCCACCAAGGTGCAGGTCGCGCTGCTGACGAAGCGGATCAACGACCTCACCGAGCACCTGCGCGCGCATCCGAAGGACCACTATTCGCGCCGCGGCCTGCTCAAGCTGGTCGGCCGCCGCCGCCGGTTCCTGAACTATCTCCAGAAGCACGACCTCGAGGGCTACCGCGCCCTCATCAAGGAGCTCGGCCTCAGGCGTTAGAGCTCCTCAACCCGGAGAGGGTGGAGATTCGAGCGAGCGCCGTCTGGCGACGCTGACTCGAGTCCCCACTCTCCCCCAAGCAGAGTGGAGGAAAGACATATGGCGATTGCCACCGAGCGCCAGGCCGAAGTCAGCGTGACCGTCGGCGGGCGCGAGATCAGCTTCGAGACCGGCAAGCTCGCAAAGCAGGCCGACGGCGCTGTCGTCGTACGCTCCGGCGAGACGATGGTGCTGGCGACGGCGATGGGCCGGCAGGAGCCGCGCGAGGGCGCGGACTTCTTCCCGCTAACCGTCGACGTCGAGGAGCGGATGTACGCCGCCGGGAAGATCCCGGGCGGCTTCTTCAAGCGCGAGGGACGCCCCACCGAGCGGGCCATCCTGACCGCGCGCATGATCGACCGCCCGATCCGGCCGCTGTGGCCGAAGGGCTACAAGAACGAGACGCAGGTGATCTGCACGGTGCTGAGCGCCGACCTGATCACCGCCCACGACATCCTCTGCATCAACGGCGCCTCCGCTGCGCTGATGATCTCGCCGCTCCCGTTCCTGGGACCGGTGGGGGCGGTGCGGATCGGGATCGTCGACGGCGAGCTCGTCGTCAACCCGACCCTGCCCGAGGTGGAAGAGCAGACCGAGCTCGACCTGATCGTGGTCGGCACGCTCGAGGGCCTGACGATGGTCGAGGCCGGCGCGAACGAGGTGCCGGAGGACAAGCTGCTCGAGGCGCTCGACCTTGCGAGCGAGGAGATCAGGAAGATCTGCGAAGCCCAGCTCGACCTCCAGCGCCAGGCCGGCAAGGCCAAGTGGCTGGACGACTCGATCACGGAGGAGATCGAGCGCGAGCAGGGCGACGCGATTCGCGAGCGGATCCAGGCCGAGGGCCTGCGCGCCGCCGACGGCGTCGTCGAGGAACTCCTGCCGGTGCTCAGCATGGACTCGACGGAGGACGACGTCCTCCAGACGACGCAGCGGAAGATGAGCCTCGCGACGGTGCTCGAGCGGATCCGCCTCGAGTCGGTGCTCGGCCCCGTGCGCGAGCAGTTCGAATCGGAGCTGCGGACGCTCACCGACGCCGAGCAGGACTCGAAGGAGCTCAAGTCCGCCAAGCGCCAGCTGCTCTTCGACCGGATCATCGAGACCGTCCAGCTGCCGTTCCCGGTCGGCCCCGCCGTCGGCGACGGCGAGGCCGCGACGACGAAGGACTCGCTGACCAAGAGCTACGTCAAGAAGGCAGCCGAGGCGATCTACAAGGAGCTCGTTCGCCGCAAGATCGCGGTGGAGAAGAACCGGCCGGACGGCCGCGGGCCCGAGGAGATCCGTCCGATCGCCTGCGAGGTCGGCGTCTCGCCGCGCACGCACGGCTCCGGCCTCTTCACGCGCGGGCAGACGCAGATCATGTCGCTGCTGACGCTCGGCACGGCGAAGGAAGGTCAGCGGATCGATGATCTCTCGCTCGAGACCGATCGCCGCTACATGCACCACTACAACTTCCCGCCCTACTCGGTCGGGGAGACGGGCATGATGCGCGGCCCGAAGCGGCGCGACATCGGCCACGGCGCGCTCGCGCAGCGGGCGCTCGAGGCGATGATCCCACCCGCGGACGAGTTTCCCTACACGATCCGGATCGTCTCGGAGACGCTCGAGTCGAACGGCTCGTCGTCGATGGGCTCGGTCTGCGGGTCGACGCTCGCGCTGATGGACGCCGGCGTGCCGATCAAGGCGCCTGTGTCCGGGATCGCGATGGGCCTCGTCAAGGAGGGCGACGACTACGTCATCCTCACCGACATCCAGGGTGCGGAGGACCACCTCGGTGACATGGACTTCAAGGTCGCCGGCACCGAGAACGGGATCACCGCCCTGCAGATGGACATCAAGATCACCGGCGTCACGCGGGAGATCATGAGCAACGCGCTCGAGCAGGCGAAGCAGGCGCGGGCGACGATCCTCGGGAAGATGCTGGAGGCGATCCCGGAGGTCCGCACGGAGCTCAGCGAGAACGCGCCGCGGATCTCCACGGTGAAGATCGACCCGGAGAAGATCGGCATGGTGATCGGCAAGGGCGGCGAGACGATCCGCGCGCTCGAGTCCGAGAACGAGGTGCAGATCGACATCGAGGAGGACGGCACGATCCTCATCTACGCGACCGACGGTGCCAAGGCGCAGGCCGCGATCACCGCGATCGAGTCCCTGACGAAGGAGCCCGAGGTCGGCGATCAGTTCAACAACGCGAAGGTCGTGAAGACGACCCAGTTCGGCGCGTTCGTCGAGCTGAAGAAGGGCACCGACGGCCTCCTCCACGTCTCGAACGTGGGGCCGGGTCGCGTCGGCCACATCGAGGACGTGATCAACCGTGGCGACATCCTGGACGTGCTCGTGCAGGAGGTCGACAAGGCGCGTGGACGGATCGGGCTGAAGCTGATCCAGAAGCACGAGAACGGCGGCACGGTCAGCCCCGAGGAGCTGATCGAGCGCGCCAAGAACGCGCCGCCGCGGGAGCGCGAGGAGGAGCGGCCGCGCGGCGACCGCGACCGTCGCGGAGGTCGCGGCGGCCGAGGCCGCGGTGGCGGCGATCGCGACCGCGAGCGCAGCTAGGTCCACCAGACCGTAGGTTGGCGAGGGGCGGCTGAGGCCGCCCCTCGTCGTTTCCGGCGCGGCCGATCGGCCGCGCGTTGGAATTGGCACGCAACTGACACCCCGCGTATGGCTTTGTCCGATAGCGTCGCTCTTGAGGGTGGAGGGCGCAGCCACCACCCTTTGTGGGTGGGGGGCGCGCGCGGGCGTGTACCTGGAACTGCGCTCTAGGATCCTCGACGTGCTCCGCCTGACGCAGATCACCTTCGCTTGCGAGGATCCGCACGCACAGGCGGAGTTTTGGGCCGCTACCCTCGTCTACGAGGGCGGCCGGCACGGCGACAGGTGGATCGCATCCGATCCGCGCGAGGAGGGCCCGTCGCTCTCCTTCATCCGGATGGCGAAGTCGCCCACGATCGAGCTGCCGATCCACCTCGACGTCAACGTCCCCGACCGTGAGGCCGAGGTGCAGCGGCTGCTCGGGCTCGGCGCGCGGCTCGTCACCACGAAAACGCAGTCGATCGGAACACTCGAGGAGACCTGGACGGTCCTGCGCGATCCGGAGGGGAACGGATTCTGCGTCCAGGGGCCCGATCCGCGCAAGGCCCACCCGTACGTCGGCAACGTCACGTTCTCCTGCGCGGAGCCGCGCCGGCTCGGACGCTTCTGGTCGGAGGCACTGGGCTGGCCGGAGCAAGACGATCCCGAGGAGTTCCTACAGATGCTCCGGGACACAGGGCTCGACCCGGCGGAGTTCGAGGCCTACTTCGCGACGCGGAATCCGGACGGCAGCCGCCCTCGCTTCCTGTTCCAGCGACGCGAGAGGTCGAGGCCCGAGGCGTACCCGATCCATCTCGACTTCACCACGCACGACCGAGCGGCCGAGATCACCCGCCTGACGTCCGCGGGCGCAACCGTCGTCGAGAGGAAGACACGTGACGAGCGGACCTGGACGGTGCTGCGCGACCCGGAGGGCAACCCTTTCTGCGTGGAGTAGGAGCCGCGTGAAGGTCGCATTCATCGGCGCCGGGTCAGTCGTCTTCGCGAGGACGCTGATCGGCGACCTGCTGAGCACCCCGGAGCTCGCCGGTCCGACCACGAGCCTCGCGCTCATGGACATCGAGGGCGAGCGGCTGCGGACGTCAGAGGTGGTCGCCGGCCGGGTCGCCGCAGCGGTCGGCGCGGAGCCGCGGATCGACGCGACCCTGGACCGGCGCACGGCCCTCGACGGAGCCGACTACGTGATCACGATGTTCCAAGTGGGCGGATACCGGCCGGCAACCGTCACGGACTTCGAGGTACCGAAGCGCTTCGGGCTCCGCCAGACGATCGGCGACACCGTCGGGATCGGCGGGATCATGCGTGGACTCCGCACGATCCCGGTCCTGCTCGACCTCTGCCGCGAGATGGAGGAGCTCTGCCCGGACGCGCTCCTGCTCCAGTACGTGAACCCGATGGCGATCCTGGGCTCGGCCGTCGCGCGGGCGACGACCGTTCGCAGCGTCGGCCTCTGCCATTCGGTGCAGGGGACGGCACGCGACCTGGCCGCGGACCTGGGCGTGCCGGCCTCGGAGCTGGAGTACCGCTGCGCCGGGATCAACCACCTCGCGTTCTATCTCGAGTTGAGCCACCACGGCCGTGACGTCTATTCCGACCTCCGGCGCGTGGTCGAGGAGGGCCGCGTGCCGGAGTGGAACCGCGTCCGCTACGAGGTCTTTCGCCGCTTCGGCTACTTCTGCACCGAGTCGTCCGAGCACCTGGCCGAGTACGTCCCGTGGTTCATCAAGTCGGGCCGCCCGGACCTGGTCGACGACTTCAACGTCCCGCTGGACGAGTATCCCCGCCGTTGCGAGGCGCAGCTCGCCGAGTGGGAGGAGCTGCGCCGCTCGCTCCACGACGAGGGCGAGCTCACGGTGACCCGGAGCGACGAGTACGGCGCCGGGATCATGCGCGCCCTCGAGACCGGCGAGCCGTTCCGCTTCAACGGCAACGTGCCGAACACGGGACCCCTGATCGCCAACCTTCCCGCCGACTGCTGCGTCGAGGTTCCGTGCGTCGCGGGCGCGGGCGGCGTTTCCCCGGAGCCGGTGGGCGAGCTGCCGCCGCAGCTCGCGGCGCTCGTCCAGACGAACGTCAACGTCCAGTCCCTGACGGTAGAGGCCGCGCTGACCGGCCGCCGCGACCACGTCGACCACGCCGCGATGCTCGACCCGCATACGGCCGCCGAGCTGTCGCTGCCGGAGATCCACGAGCTCGTAGACGCGCTGCTCGAGGCGCACGGCGACCTCGTGCCGCCGTTGCGCTAGCTCGCGCCGCGCCAGGATAATGCGCAGCGTGCAGGTGCAGAAGTACGTCGTCTCGGAGCTCGACACCGGCGAGCGCGTGATCTCGGAGCGCGTTCCGAGCGTCCGCTCCGTGGCGCTCGGCTTCTGGATCGGCGCCGGCTCCCGCGACGAGACCGACGCGAAGGCCGGCGTCTCGCACTTCATCGAGCACCTCCTCTTCAAGGGCTCGGGGCGCTTCACGGCCCAGGAGATCGCCGAGATCTTCGACGGCCTCGGCGGCGAGCTGAACGCGGCCACCTCGCGCGAGCACACGATGGTCTACGCCCGCGTCCCGGACGATCACGTCCAGACCGCGCTGAACGTGATGACCGACATGGTCTTCGCGCCCGCCTTCTCCGATCTCGACTCTGAGCGCGAGGTCGTGCTCGAGGAGATCGCGATGTACGAGGACACGCCCCAGGAGCTCGTCCACGACCTCTTCTCGGAGGCCGTCTTCGGCCGCCACGCTCTCGGTCGGCCCGTGATCGGGACGGCAGACGTGATCTCGACCGTGACCCGCCGCGTGCTCTCCGGCTACCACCGGCAGATGTACGCCGGCGGCAACGTCGTCATCGCGGGCGCCGGGAACATCGAGCACAACCGTCTGATCCGGATGCTGCAGCGCGCGCAGAGCCAGCAGCGTCCGCCGCCCGGCGGACCGCGGGTGCGGCGGCCGCTCGTGAAGGCGCCGCCGCCCGGCCTCCGCTTCGCCCGGAAGGACACCGAGCAGTACCACGTCTGCGTCGGCGCGCCCGGCATCTCCCGCTCCGACCGCCGTCGCTTCGCCGCGTCGCTGCTCGACTCGATCCTCGGCGGCTCGGCCTCGTCGCGCCTCTTCCAGGAGATTCGCGAGAAGCGCGGGATGGCCTACGCGGTCTACTCCTTCGCGTCGCAGTACACGGACACCGGCCTCGTCGGCGTCTACATCGGCACCCGCGAGGAGAACCTCGGCCCGTGCCTCGAGATCACGGGCGAGCAGCTCGCGGACGTCGCCGGCGGCAATCTCCGGCCGGCCGAGCTCGCGCGCGCGAAGGAGAACCTGAAGGGCCGGATCATGCTCTCGATGGAGTCGACCTCGAACCGGATGAGCCGGCTCGGCAAGTCGCTGATCACCGACACCGAGCTCCTCTCCTTCGAGCGGATCATCGCGGAGATCGACGCGGTCGACGCCGATGAGGTCTCCGAGCTCGCCGGGCACCTGCTCGCGCCGGAGAAGCTGTCCGTCTCGGGAATCGGCCCGAACGAGCGCATGTTCCGGGCAGCGGTGCGACGGATCAACCCGGCCGTGCTCGCGCGCGCCGCGTGAAGCTCGCGCTACTCGGTTACCAGGGGAAGGTCGGCCGGGTGCTGGGGCCTGCGCTCGAGGCGGCTGGCCACGACGTTCGTGGAATCGGGGACGGGGATCCGGTCGAGGTCGACGGACTCGATGCCGCGGTCGACTTCACGACGCCCGAGGCGGGGGAGAGGAACGTCCGCGCCTGCCTCGAGCAGGGCGTCAGCTGCGTCGTCGGGACGAGCGGGCTCGAGCTCGAGCCGCTGGGGGAGCTGGCCCGCGAGCGCGGGCTCGTTCTCTTCCACGCGCCCAACTTCGCGATCGGCGCAATCGCGATGATGCGGCTGGCCGCCGCGGCGGCGAAGCTGATGCCGCGCGCCGAGATCGTCGAGCTCCACAACGAGGCGAAACTGGACGCGCCCTCGGGGACGGCGAAGGCAACGGCGCAGCTGCTCGGAGGGGATCCGCAGATCCACTCCGTCCGCCTACCCGGCCTGGTCGCGCACCAGGAAGTCCTCTTCGGCGGCGAGGGTCAGCTGCTGACGATCCGGCACGACACGTACTCCCGCGAGGCCTTCGTCCCCGGCGTCGTGCTTGCGCTCGAACGCTTGCACGAGCTATCGCCCGGCCTCACTGTCGGCCTCGAGGTTCTCCTGGACGCCTAGCAGCGGCTTGGCGTAACGCCGGCCCGTACAGGCGAGCCCGATCCGCTCGTAGAAAGCGTGGGCGTCCCCCCGCCGTTCCGCCGTGGTCAGGAAGAAGACGGCGCAGCCACGCGCCCGGGCCTCCGCCTCCATCGCCGCGACGAGCGCGCGGCCGACACCGGTCCCGCGATGCGCTTCGTCGACCACGAGAGCGCCGAGCTTCGCGGCCGGCGCGTCGTATTCGATCGACGGCGACACGTGCAGATTCGCGAGCCCTGCCACACGGCCCGCCACCTCTGCGACGACGAGGCGGTCGCCCGCCGCGAGCATCCGCGCGATCCGAGGGACGACGGCCTCCGCCTCGGTCGGATAGCCGAGCTGGCCGAGCAGCTCGGCGATCGCGGCGGCGTCGTCCGGCCGCGCCTCACGGATCGTCACGGCCACCGGGGTACACTACGGCCCGGTGCTCGGCGAGGTCCTGACCGCGATCGTCACGCCCTTCAAGGACGACGGCTCGATCGACTACGAGCGGTTCCGCGAGCTCGCGCAGCACCTGCTCGAGAACGGGTCGGACGGCTTCGTCGTGGCGGGCACCACCGGGGAGAGCCCCACGCTCTCCGACGACGAGCGGCTCGAGCTCTTCCGCGTCGCCATCGACACGCTGAACGGACGCGGCACCGTCGTCGCCGGCACCGGCACCTACTCGACGGCGCATTCCGTCCAGCTGACGCGCGAGGCGGACGACCTCGGCGTCGACGGCTTCCTGGTCGTCGCGCCCTACTACAACAAGCCGCCGCCGCGCGGGATCGTCGAGCACTTCAAGGCGATCGCCGCTGAGAGCGACAAGCCGATCATCGTTTACAACATCCCCGCCCGCGTCGTCATCAACATCGAGCCGGAGACGATCTGCGAGCTGGCCGAGATTCCCTCGGTGCGAGCCGTCAAGCAGGCGAACGACGATCTCGAGCAGGCGCAGAGGATCCTCGCGGAGACGGACCTCGACCTCTATGCGGGGGACGACAACCTCATCTACCCGTTCCTCGAGCTCGGGGGAATCGGCGGCGTCTGCGTCCACACCCACGTCGTCGGACCGCAGGTCAAGGAGATGATCCAGGCCTTCAGGAACGGCGATGCCGAGGCCGCGAGGGGAATCGACGAGGAGCTCAGGCCCGCCTATGAGCTGCTGAAGGTGCAAACGAACCCGATCGCGATCAAGGCGGCGTTGAACCTCCTCGGCCACGAGGTCGGCGGCCTGCGGTTGCCGCTCGTCGAGGCGACCGAGGACGAGGTCACGCGCGTGCGCGACTGCCTCCAGCGCTTGCGGTTGCTCGAAGCTGTCGCCGTCTAGCTGTAAGACCCAGCCAGGTTGTTCCTGCTGAGCGCCTCCAGCCGCTGTAGCGGCGGTTGGTGGCTGAGGGAGCCGTGTGGTCGTCGGCGATTGTAGAAGTCGAGCCAGCCGGCGAGTGCGAGGCGGCGCTCGT